>Ga0207144_1009_pt2 | contig 42519 bp, 36 predicted proteins | sample Alteio_BWMinHeat_FD_153583 | JGI IMG/M metagenome (GOLD analysis project Ga0207144, IMG submission 153583) | Enriched cells from forest soil in Barre Woods Harvard Forest LTER site, Petersham, Massachusetts, United States -... | ecosystem: Environmental > Terrestrial > Soil > Temperate forest >...
TTTGAGTCTGCAGGTATAAATTGATCTTATATTTATTAGTCGCTGATTGGAGTTAGTTTTTTTGGGGGTTGAAATGACTGAAAACTTTTTTAAGTTTGATGTAAAAGTGCGTTATTCGAGGAAGGATTTAGAGAAAATTTTATGAATTGATGATTTAATACCAATTGGCATTCAAAAATGAAAAAATGTCGATTTGTCTTTATGCCATCTAATGATCCTTCTTCACTCACAAGTGCTCGACGTAGTTCGCTACGTGTGTGGGCTTGCTTTCTCTGAATGTCATTATCTGACATAAATTCAAATGGCCTTTCTTCATTTTTGAATACGAATTGGTATAAAACGATGAATAATGCCCTGGATATGGGTTTATGCTAAGATATGTAAGCGAGAGGGTTATAAAAAGCTTAATAATCTTAATCTACTATTAGAGTGACATCATCTTGTGAATGTAACTCATTGGGTACAGCAAGAACACAGAGGGTTCTTTCAAGGGCAACGCCTAATTTTTTAATATTTTCGAGTTGTGTTCTGTGCCAGGATGCTAGTACTGCGGCAATTGAAAAATTTTGGGCCATGTATGCGATGATGATGCCATCAATATTTCCTGATGCGAGGAGTGTAGAGGCTCCTATGAGCATACTTAGGTCTGAATTAATTTTATTGAGAAAGGAAAGGCCGAATTGGGGTAATAGGGAGCGTTTGTTAATGTTGTGAATGGATTTATTATCTTGTTCATATTGTATACTTTTATTTTTGATTAATATATTGATGGTTTCTTGTTCGTCTTCGGTATTTTTTTTGAAAATTGCGTTGGTCCAAGAAGAGGCCTTGCTGAATACGGAGACGTAAAGGAAGCAAACAAGAATCAAGTATGGAAGTTCGATTTGTAAGCCAAGAAACGATAGAGTTAGGAATCCTGAATTGAGGTACATTGAACGGAGTGCTCCAATGAAAAGTGATAAAGTGCTTATGCGAGCATTTATTAAGTCGACAAGATGTCTGCACAAGGCGGTTGCCATTACAGTGATATCAACCTCGGGGTTTTTTATTTTTGAACCTGAGGCAGTGTTTTGATATGTATTCCATGCGTTTGTTTCTGACCATGATTTGAGTAATTCTTCGCGCATTTCATAAGCTAGGTCGTCTCTTAATTTTTTGCATAATACGCCGTTAAGGGCATGAGCAGTAGAAATGGAGAAAATGATACTTAGTAGATATATTAAAGAATAAATGTATAGATTAAATTCATTGGAGTTTTTTATAGCGTTGTTAATGAATTCACGTAATGCTTGTTGAAAAATGGGTACCATGCTTCCGAGGAAAACATTTGTTGCGATGATGCTTATGCTGATAAGAGCTTTTAGGTTCCAAGTGTAGTATTTGGAAAAAAGTTGAGCGGATTGGACAATTTCATCGCAAAAGATCCAGGCTGCAGTTCTAGTAAAAATATTTTTTAATGAGATATCGATGGAGAATCTTGAATTGTTATGTCGATTACTTTGATTAAATGGGGACGGGTCCCATTTAATTGTAAGAGGGGGACAGCGGCAACAATTTCTAACATTTAAGAAGCGCATTAATTTTATAAAAAAAGTACTAAGACCATCTTTAGGACAGGGTGCATAGTACTTTTTTTATTTGGAACTTAGGTTAGTAAGATTAGAGGATATTGTTTATGGCATTACCGGTATTTGTGATGACATTGCCTGCGGTGTTGGTGACATCTTGGACGGTTTCGCCGGCGAGATTTGCGGTGTTTGTTATGAGATTTCCATTTTCATCACAGTCGCGGTAGTTGCATACGTTGGGCATGACTTGAACGGAGTAGTCATCATAGTCGGGATCATCATCGTAATAGTCGTCGTCATTATCGTAATAATCGTCATCGTCGTTTATAGAGAGAGAGACGTTGGTAGTGGTAGTGACAGCTGCGAAAGCGATGGTGGAACCAAAGGTTAAGCTTAAGAGAATACCGGTTAGGAGAAACATTTTTTTAATTAGACTGGTCATTTTAGTTAATTTAATGGTTTTGAGATTTGAACTCGAGTTGTATTTACTTTAGTTTGGGTTAAGGAAAAAGTGAATTACAAACCTCTTTTGAGTTCAAATTTTTAAGTGATTTCTGGACGCACCCTAGGTGGTACTTCGAAAACACTTAAAAATCTGCCCATCAAAATAGATTTGTTCTTCATCTTTTTCTTAACTTGAACTGAGGTTATTTGAAACCTGAGTTAGGGAACAGTGAATGATTTTTCATGATTAGTCAAGGGGATGTAGTGAAAAAAGTAATTTTTTTGAATACGAATTGGCATTAGGTATTGAGTTTTTTTTTTTAAGCTACAAGATTGCGATTTATAGGAATGGTTAGTCAACTAGAGATTAAAGAATCGGAGGGGGGAGTGCTTTTAGTGTTTCTTGGGGGTCAGTGGCGCGCGGGGAAGAATGTTCATAGTATAGGAGAAATTGAAAGGAGTATTGTTGAGAGAAGAGATGTAAGAAGACTGTGTTTTCGAGTGAATGGGCTTGAATTTTGGGATGCAAGTTTGATAGCGTTTTTGGTGAAGTGTGAGGATTTGTGTCGTCGAAATGGGGTAGTATTTGATATTGATGATTTGCCTAAGGGGGTTAAGCGGTTGTTATTTTTTTCAAGTAAAAGGGTAGGAGGTGAGGTGATAGAAGCGCCTGTTGAGATGTCGTTTTTGGGTGAGCTTGGGAAGGGTGTTGTAGATTTTTTTGTAGGGTGTGGGGATGTTTTGGCTTTTTTGGGGGAATTGGTTTTGAGTTTAGGGAGGGTTATTTTTGGGAAAGGGCATGCGCGATGGAGGGATTTTGTTGTTCTTGTTCAGGATGTTGGTGCGGAGGCGTTGCCGATAGTGACATTGATTAGTTTTTTGGTAGGTTTTATTATGGCTTTTATTGGATTTACGCAGTTGAAGCGATTTGGGGCGACGATTTTTGTGGCGGATCTTGTGGGGATTGCGATGGTTCGTGAGATGGGAGTTATGATGACGGGGGTGATAATGTGTGGTCGTACGGGGGCGGCGTTTGCGGCTACGTTGGGTAGTATGAAGATAGGGGAGGAGATAGATGCTTTGCGTACGACGGGGATATCGCCGTTTGATTTTCTTGTAACGCCGAGGGTTTTGGCGTTGCTTTTTATGATGCCGATTTTGGTGATATACGCTGATTTTATTGGTGTATTTGGTGGGTTGGTTGTGACGAGTAGTTTTAGTGAAATTACGTTTGCTGAGTATTGGCAGGAAACGCAGGTTGCGTTGACGATGAAGCATATATTGATAGGGGTGTATAAGAGTATTGCATTTGGGGTACTTATTGCGTTGACGGGATGTTTGCGTGGGATGCAGTGTGGGTCGAGTTCTTCTGCGGTTGGGGATGCGGCGACTTCGGCGGTTGTGACAGGGATAACGTCATTAGTAGTTGCGGACGCTATTTTTGCGGTGTTGTTTGATGCGCTTGATATGTAGGGTATATGGAAAAAGAAAATACACATATTGAAGTTAAGCATTTACGGATGGCGTACAATAATTTTGAGGTTATGAAGGATATTTCTTTTAAGGTAAAACGGGGAGAGATATTTTTTGTGGTTGGGGGGAGTGGGTGTGGTAAGACGACGTTGTTGAGGCATATGATAGGGTTATTGGTGCCGACGAGGGGGGATATTTTGTATGAGGGGAAGAGTCTTATTTTTGGAACGGATGAGGAGAAGGAGGATATACTGACGAAGTTTGGGGTGCTTTATCAGGCTGGGGCGTTGTGGACGTCGATGACGCTTCTTGAGAATATAGCTTTGCCGTTGGAGCAGCATACGAGTCTTAGTGAGAGTGAGATACGGGAGATAGCCTCTGTAAAGCTTTCTCTTGTGGGGCTTAGGGGTTTTGAGGATTTTTATCCTGCGGAGCTTAGTGGGGGGATGAGGAAGCGTGCGGGGCTTGCGAGGGCGATGGCGCTTGATCCTGAAATTTTATTTTTTGATGAACCTTCTTCTGGATTGGATCCGGTAAATGCGAAGCGGCTTGATGATTTAATTGTTTTATTGCGGGATAGTTTGGGGACGACGGTGGTTGTTGTTTCACATGATTTGACGAGTATCATGGGTATTGCAGACAGGCTTATTTATCTTGATGCGGAGGCGAAAAGTATTGTTGCAGAGGGAACGCCAAAGGATTTAGCAAGAAATTCGGAAGATCCGAGAGTTGTAGAGTTTTTTACACGGGGAGAATCGACAAAATGGAAAAGTTAATTAGTCTTGCAGGAAATCAATTTATGTTTACAACTACAAATAGTTATGAGTAAGAAAGCCAGTCTGACCCTGATTGGGAGTTTTTTAGTAGGTGGTCTAGTCATCGTAATTTTTTCTATTTATTTTTTTGCGTCACAGACGTTGTTTGGCAAGAAGGATAAATATATTCTTTATTTTCCACAGTCAGTAAATGGTTTAGATGTGGGGGTTGCTGTGAAGTTTAAAGGTGTTCCGATAGGGTATGTAAGTGCTATCCTTTTGCATTTTGAAGGAGAGGAAGAATATGTTCCTGTTGTTATAGATGTTCCTAGACGTATAATTAAAAGAATAAACCTTGAAACGGAAGAAGACTATGTGAGAGAGATTGAAAAAGGGTTGCGTGGTTCTTTGGGCCTTCAAAGTTTTTTGACAGGGAAATACTTTGTGGATTTAGATTATTTTCCTAAGGAGGAAGCGGTATTTGTTGGAGCGAATAATCGTTATAGGGAGATTCCTACGGTTCAATCTAGTTATGAAAAAATGTGGATTGCGGCGAAGGAAGTTTTGGATCGATTGAGTAGTGTGGATTTTAAAGGGGTAGCTGATGGTATTAAGGTTGCGGCAGACACATTTGATGCAAAGTTGAAAGAGCTTGATGCGAAAATGATCAACGAGAAATTGATTGCGTCATTAGATGAGGTGAAAAAGGCAGCAACTTCCTTTGACGATATGATCAATCCAAGTGCTCCAGATGGGGGACAGTTGAGTATTACGCTGGAAGAAATTTCAAAGACTGCACGTTCAATACGTGGGTTAACCGATTATCTTGAGCGCAATCCCAATGCGCTTTTGACGGGTAAAAAATCATCAAATGAATAAATATGTATCGAAAATTTTTTGTAATTATTTTGTTAATTGAGTTATTGTTTTTAACTGGATGTTTGAATTTTAAGGCAAAGGATGATCCCACGCGATTTTACATGTTGAGTTCTGTTGTTATGGAGCAGAGATGCACGAAGGTTGGCAGGACTGTGGGGGTTGCGCGTGTGGTGATACCTGATTATTTGGATCGGGCAAAAATTGTAACGGAGGTTCGAGAAAACGAGTTTAATGTAGGAGAATTTCATTGTTGGGCGGAGTCGATAGATCGGGGAATAACTCGAGTGATGGTAGAAAATTTGTCATCGCGGTTGTGTAATTTTTCGGTGTTGCCTGCGCCTTGGAGGGGGTTAGCAAAGCCGGATTTGGAGTTGCACGTGCATATTCTTGAATTTAAGTCGCAATTACATAAGTGTGAAACGTTGTTAGTTGCGCGGTATTATATTACGAATGTTAGTGATGGTAAGAATGTGTGTTCGAATGAGGTTTGTGTTACGGTGCCGTTTGTGGATTGTGGGGATTACTACTTGGATGTAGTTGCGTCAATGAATGAAGCTTTAGCTGGCTTAAGTAGAGAGATTGCGGATAAGTTGTAGACTAGGGGATGATGAAGCGAGCACTGTTGATTGGGATTGAGCATGCTGAAGATCCACTGAATGAGGCGGAGGCTTTGCTTGAGGAGCTTGCGGAGTTGGTGCGGACACTTGGAGGGCATGTGGTGCATAAGGAATTGGTGCGGATACGGAAGTACACTTCGGATTTTTTGATGGGATTTGGGAAAGCGAATACGATATTGGAATTGGCGAAGGCGCATGAGTGTGATATTTTGATATTTGATAATGAGCTTTCGCCTGCACAGCAACGAAATTGGGAAAAGTTGACGAAGATGACAGTGATTGATCGTCAAGAGGTAATTTTGGATATTTTTGCGAAACGGGCGCATACTAAGGAGGCGATATTGCAGGTGGAGTTGGCGAGGCAGGAGTATTTTTTGCCGAGATTGAAGCGGGCATGGACGCATTTGAGTCGTCAGCGTGGGGGTGGCGCGATGCAGAGGAACGAGGGGGAGACGCAGCTTGAGGCGGATAGGCGGATGATTCGGACGCGGATTGTGCGTTTAAAGAATGAGCTTGAGGAGGTTGTTAGGCATAGGGATATTCAGAGGCAGCGGAGAGTGAAGTTACATATGCCATCGGCAGCGATTATTGGATATACGAATGCAGGGAAGTCATCGCTTTTGAATAAACTGACTGGTGCGGAGGTATTGACTGAGAACAAGCTTTTTGCGACATTGGACCCTACGACTCGTCAGCTGAGTTTGAAGGGGGGGCAAAAGATGTTGATTACGGACACGGTGGGATTTATTCGAAATCTACCACATCGGTTAGTTGAGGCATTTAAGGCGACTTTGGAGGAAGCGGTGTTATCAGATTTTTTAATTCATGTAATCGATGCATCGAGTGGTGATTTAGGGCATCATATGGAGACGACTTTGGGTGTGATGGCGGAATTAGGTGCTAAGGATAAGGTAATTATAACGGTGTTTAATAAGGTTGATTTGATAGAGGGTACGATGGCTTTGACTTCTTTGAAGGTAGGGTTTCCTGAGGCGTGCTTTATTAGTACAAAGACTGAGGAGGGCTTGGATAATTTGCGAAAGGTACTTGAAGAGCATCTTTCGGAGTCGTTTGTTAGGGTGGATCTTTTTATTCCGCATACGCGGTATGATATTATTCATCAATTGCATGAGGCTGGAACGGTGATTAAGGAAACGTTTGAAGATGAGGGAGTGTATATTGTGGCGAAGGTGCCAAGGGAGATGTTGTTGAGCGTAGAAGAGTTTAGGCAATCTGGGAAATAGAAAAATGTATTTGATGTGATATGTGTTTTCATTAATTAATTATATAATAATATTTTCATTGACATAGTTTATTTTAATATACAACGTTATTTATGAATAAAATAAGCGATTGTATTGATTTTGGTGTAAATAAAAATAAAAACTATAATTTTTGTTTGAATAAAAATGAGATTTTTTGCCTAAATAGGAGGGTCGTTGAGCTAGGAATTGGGGCATGTCTTGTTTATTCGCGCTACACTTTGGGTAATTTTATAAATTCCAGTCTAGCATTAAGTAACAGCTATGCTGTGTTAGGAGTAGTTGGTGTTTTCAAAGCTGGTGGTGCTCAGGGAGTAGCGCGTTTGTTATTGGGTGGTGCTATTTTTCATATATTGATGCTAAACTTGACAGAACGTAATTTACTCACGTTTATTTATTTGGAGTATTTTATGTTAGCTATAATTGGTCGAGCGCTGTTTTTTGCGAGCGGGATAACTGGATTACTTATAGGATTATCTCTTGTTATAAGGAAATCTGGAGTTAAGTGTACCAATAAATTATTAAATTACTTCAATAATTGGCAAAATAAAGTAGGGTTTTTAGAGGTAAAAGATAATATAGATTACCAATTTTCAGTATTAGGAAGAGATGTTTTTTGCTTAAAAAAGATAGTTTTTCAGGCTGTATGTGTTCTTAATGTCGCGTTAGCATTTTTAATGGCTTCTAATGGTTATGGTGCAGTTTTTCCTTCGCATTTGGGTGCTTTGGCATCAATATTCGTTATATACAATATGTTGGGAGAACAATTAGGTACTATAAGTTTTTTATTAATGGAGTCTATGCTTATGTTGGATTTTAGTCTGGCAACTTATTATTACGTTTTGGCTATGCTGTTTTTTATTGGAGAGGGGTTTCTTTTAACAGGAACTATGTTTAGCGCTTTCGCTTTATTATCCTCTTTAATAAAAAAGTCGGGAAGTGGAAAATTTACCAATTTGAAAAAATTTCTCAATAACTTAGAAGATAAGAAAAAAGTGATAGCGTATGAGAAAGATCTTGAAAGGAAAAGATTGGCGCTTGAAAAGAGGCGTGAAGAGATTAAAGCTATCAATAGTCGTATAGATGCCGGAGTAGGTACATACTCAACAGAAGATTCAAGATTCGATTTTACAGAACGCGATGATAAAAAACAGGTTACTTTCCTTAAGGTAAAAGTAAAGCGGAGAGGGAAGGATTTAGGTGCAAGTCAAACAGTTTCGTCAGTGGGGAAAAAGTCTGCTGAAATTCCAACGCAAATTGAAATTTCAGTAAATGGTAATACATACACTTTTCAAAAACTTGATGGAACTGCTTGCGAGAAGAAGAATGTCTGGGGTGTTATAATTTCAGATTCATCGAACAGCGAAAGATATCAAAGTTGGTTAAATAATGGGCGTATAGGAAAGCATGCAAGCATCAGGCAATTAAAAGGTGGGGGTAGTGCTTTTGAAATGGGTACAGGAATGGATTCTCGTTTGATAGGCCATATGTATAAACCAGGAGATATTTCTAATGCATTGAAATCACATTTATCAATAGATGTTGCAAGCTTTGTGCAAGAAATAAAAGGAAATTGCGGTGAAGATACATGTTTGATAATTTTTTCTTCTGAATCTAAGAAGCATCAAGATATATCTAAGGTGAGTAGGTGGTTTAAATAGTATTATGATTAAATTAACACTTTTTTCAGTTGACATAATTTACTTATTTAAGTAGAACTCCCGAATGAATAATATAAGCATTGGTCATTTTGATTTATCAGTAAATAAAAACGAAAATTATAGTTTTTCTGTAAGAAAACGCGAGGTTTTGTGTTTAAATAAGAGAGTGGTGGAGATAGGGGTAGGAGCATGTGTTGCCTTTTCAACCCGTATTTTTTTTGGTTCTCCCACTCCTGAATCATTACTAAGTTATTCAGCGGCGGGGGTCGTTAGTGTCTTAACACTTGGTGCCTATCAGGAGTTAAAGTTTTTATCGTTAGTTGCTGTCATGATTCGTCAATCGATTTTCTATGGTATTGAAGACATGTCAGTGATTATTGCAACTAATATTCTTTTTCCATTAGCTTTGGCTGGTCGAGTAGCATTTGCAGTAGGCGGTATATCTGCGCTGGTTATTGGTGTATCTTTTGTTATAAAAGAGTTTGGTGGTAGGTACATGAATAAATTATTGAATGACTTTAATAATTGGCAAAATAGCTTAGCACTTTTAGAAATAGAAAATAATTTAAATTATAAATTTACTATGCTAGGTCGAGATATTTTATGTTTAAAAAATACGGTTCTTTTTCCTGGATTGGCACTTGCTTGTGTGTTAGCAAATGCATCGATTGGTTTGGATTATTCTGTGGATGGTCTCCTTTATCCCGAAGTAGCAATTGGGACATTGACTATCTTTAAAATATTTGGACCCAAAGTATACTTAGTGCCTTTGATCGCTGAATTTTTAGGAGCATTGAATTCGTCGACTTACGGTATATCTGGTTACACTCTTGGATATATTGCTCTATTGACTGCAAGAACATTTATGTTGGCGATAATTGGCTTTGGTACTTTTGCTCTGCTATCGTTTTTAGTGAAAGAATCTGGTAGTGAAAAATTAGCGAGTTTAAAAAGGTTTCTTAATAGTTTAGAAGACAAGAAAAAAAAGATGGAGTATGATAAAGATCTTAATAATAAAAGATTAATGATCGAAAGGATGCGTGCAGAGATTAGGGCTGCTAATAGTTGTAGTACTGAAATGAATACAGGCTCAATAGAAGATTTAAGGTCTCATTCTGAAGCGCAGCTTAGTATTCCTAGGGAAAGGATTAAGCGAGAGGGGAAGAATTTAGGTGCAAGTCAATCTGTTTCGGTGGCAGGGAAAACAGCTATTGAAGTTCCAACTCAAATTGAAATCTCAGGAAACAATCGTAATTTCATTTTTCAAAAGCTTGATGGGACTGCTTGCGATAAGAAGAATGTCTGGGGTGTTATTATTTCAGATTCATCGAACAGCGAAAGATATCAAAGTTTTTTAAATAATGGGCGGATAGGCCAGCAGGCAAGTATCAGGCAACTAAAAGGCGGAGGTAGCACCTTTGAAATAGGTAAAGGAATGGATTCCCGTTTGATAGGCCTTATGTATAAGCCAGAAGATATTTCTAATGCATTGAAAGGTCTTCGACAAATAAAAGATGAAGATGTCCCCAGCCTTGTGAAGGCAATAAAGGAAAATTGCGGAAAGGACACATCTTTGATAATTTTTTCTGCTGAATCTAAGAAGCATCAAGATATATCCAAAACAAGCAGGCAACTTCAATAGCATCGTTTTTTGTTGACATAATTTATTATTAACTTAGTCCTGTTTCAATGAACAACTTAGATGAATGTGTTGTTTTTTTTGTAAATAAACATGGAAATTATAGTTTTTCTGTAAGAAAAAGCGAGGTTTTGTGTTTAAATAAAAGAGTGGTGGAGCTAGGCGTGGGAGCATGTGTTGCTTTCTCAACCTATACTTATATGAACAATTTCAATACTCCTAGAGTATTATGGCATTATTCAGTGCTGGGATTAGTTGGTCTTTGTAAAATTAGTGGTTATCAGGGGTTAAGATTTTTATTATTAACTAGTACTATTTTTCGAGGAGGATTGGGGAAAGCTAGCTTACTTGGACTTCAGTTATCTCCAATTATTTCTACTTATTTAAATACATTATATTTGATTGGTCAGGCCCTAGTTTTAGTAACTCCTGCATCTATGTTGCTTATTGGCTCATCTTTTGTCATAAGTAAATGCGGAGGTGAATTCATGAATAATTTGCTAAATCGTTTTAATAATTGGCAAAATAATGTAGGATTTTTAGAAATAAAAGATGATTTAGATTATCAATTGACCGTAATCGGTCGAGATATTTTATGTTTAAAAAAGAAAGTTTTTCAGGCTGCATGGGTGCTTGGTTTCATTCTAGCATTTTACATGGTTTTTTCAAATTCTTCAAATTTTGCTATAGATTCTTCGAGTGCTCTTCTCAATATCTATTTCCAGATTTTCATGGGAGGAGTGTTGGCAATCTCCAAAATACTTGGAGAGAAAACATGGATAATTTCTTTATTTATTGAATTTTTAGATATACTGGATCCCTCCAGTTGTAAATTATACTTTGCTTATGGTGTGATGCTTTTATTGGTAATTGGAAAAGCAACCTTAATGACAGGAATTGGTTTCGGCACTTTTGCCTTATTATCGTCTTTAGTGAAAAAGTCTGGAAGTGAAAAATTAACAAATTTAAAAAAATTTCTTAATAATTTAGAAGACAAGAAAAAAGTGATAGAGTATGAGAGAGATCTTAAAAGTAAAAGATTGGCGCTTGAAAAGAGGCGTGAAGAAATTAGAGTTATTAATAGTCGTATAAATTCCGAAGCAAATACATATCCAACAGAAGATTTAAGATCCGGCTCTACAGAAAGCGTCCATACAAAACAAGATAATGTTCCTAGAACAAAAATAAAGCGCACAGGGCCTAATAATCAAGGTGCAAGTCGATCTGTTTCGGTGGCAGGGAAAAAGTCTACTGAAATTCCAACGCAAATTGAAATTTCAATAAACGGTTGTGATTATGTTTTTCAACAACTTACCGGAACTGCTTGTGATAAGAAGAATGTTTGGGGCGTTATTATTTCAGATTCATCAAACAGCGAAAAATACCAAAAATGTCTAAATAACGGGCGTATAGGCCAGAACGCAAGCATCAGGCAATTAAAAAGCGGAGGTAGCACCTTTGAAATAGGTAAAAAAATGGATTCTCGTTTGATAGGCCATATGTATAAACCAGGAGATATTTCTAATGCATTGAAAGCACATTTATCAATAGATGTTGCTAGCTTTGTGCAAGAAATAAAGGGGAATTGCGGTGAAGATACATGTTTGATCATTTTTTCTTCTGAGGCTAAGAAGCATCAAGATATATCCAAAACAAGCAGGCAATTGAAATAGTGTTGTCGTGAAGAACAAATGCAATTTGCTTTTAGCCTTTACATTTCACTGATTTTTTAAGAAAACGAAGCTAGACAAGGTTATTTATTTTAATCCGAATTTTAACTCCATACCCCTATGTTAAAATCTCCGTTGAAGCAAATTCTGGCAATTGTGGCCCTTATTTTCTTATTGGCGATAGCGACTCTTTTTGCCGTACAGAGTGTAAAAGAAAAAAAGGATTTGAAGGATAAGAATGTTAAAAGTTCAGCAATTTCGCTGGAAAAAGCGCGTACGAGAAATCCGGTCTTGGCTACACCACAGTCGATAACAGCTGGTGAAAAAATTTATAAACAGTATTGCAAGCAATGCCATGGTGATCGTGCTATACGGGATTCGACTTGTGTTTGTACTGCTACGTTCTGTCCTGCGGATTTAAGAAATCCGCATTTGTGGAAAGATGGCGAGGGTTTTGTGTACTGGACGCTTCAGGAGGGTAGAAAGCCTATGCCTTCATTTCGTGGTAAGCTGACTGATCGGCAATGCTGGGATGTTGTTAACTATCTCCATTCGCTAACAAAAGAAAAGGTTACTGAAGAAGAGAAAAAATAGATCTGCTTACTCAATTAAACATTATGCTAAAAAACATAATCTTTTAAAACATTATGCAAAATTGAGTGCTCTTTGATTTTATACCAATTCGCAAGTTTTATAGACTTTTTTGAAATGAAAATAAATCACATTCCATGCTTGACCATTTTTGAAAAATAGTGTCTAGTGCCTCTTATCCGCTGGCATTCGCCAGCAGGCTAGTTGTTGAGCCAGGTTTTTATTTTTTTGGAAAAACATTAACACAATTATCACGGTACTCTGGCTCCTCTACTTAACGCAATGATTTTTACCCAATGCTTTTTTGCATTCACAACAAGTACATATGAGCGATCAAGAGACCTCAAAAGATAACGAAATAACAGTCGAAGGCATCATCGAATCTGATGACGAAAGCAAATCTGCTCGCCTCCTTGACCTAAAATATCACGGAAAGGCGCGTCCAACGGATCCATTTGTTTCACGCGAGCTTATACGTCGCTTTAAACTTAAGGAAGGCCGTTTTGTCACAGGCAAGGCTTATCAGAACGATCGTTTTAGAAATCCAAAAATGTTTTTCGTACAAACAGTTGACGGACTTTCTTTAGAGGCTCGTAAAAAGTGCCTTCCATTTGCGCAATTGACGATAGTGGCGCCGGACAAGCAGCTTCGGATAGAGACTAAAGATGGGCGGATGACGAACCGTATCATCGATCTTTTTTGTCCAATTGGTAAAGGCCAGCGGGGTCTGATAGTTTCGCCGCCTCGAGCTGGTAAGACTACACTTCTTCAAAACATTGCGGCGGGTGTTAAGGAGAATCATCCTGAATGCCATGTAATGGTTCTGCTTGTTGATGAACGGCCGGAGGAGGTTACTGATTTCAAGCGCTCTGTGGATGCGGAAATTTTTTCTTCTTCGAACGACGATGATATAAAGAGTCATATCCGCATTGCCGAACTTGCAATTGAGCGCGCAAAGAGTCTTGTTGAAACAGGTAAAGACGTTGTTCTTCTTCTCGATTCACTAACGCGCCTTGCACGGGCTTATAATTCAGCAACGAGCAAGGGTGGTCGTACAATGACTGGTGGTCTTGATATTCGTGCACTGGAAAAGCCCCGGCAGTTATTTTCAGCTGCTCGTAATAGTGAAGAGAGTGGTAGCCTAACCATTATTGCTTCTGCGCTGATTGAAACGGGTAGTCGGATGGATGACCTGATTTTTCAAGAGTTTAAAGGAACTGGTAATATGGAGATGGTTTTGGATAGAAAGCTTGCTGAGATGCGTATTTGGCCTGCCATTGATATTTCTGCTTCTGGGACGCGTCGGGAGGAACTAATTCTTGATCCAAAAATTTTAGAAAAAGTTCATTTTTTTAGACGCGCTATTGCGTCATTAAAACCAATGGATGCCGCTGAAACCTTGATTGGACGTATGTCTAAGACAAAAAACAACGATGAATTTATTCGTTTACTAAGTGCTTGACAAAATTGTTCTAAGTATCATGCTTAGGGAACTTTTGTAAAGTATGATCAAAAACTATTAACCTTACGGCGATTAATAAATGCAGAATTTTGCCGATCAATGTCTTGATTTAGCTCGTTCAATTTTAGAGCATAATTTAAATTCTATCAATGAAGATGGGACTATTAGCCCTCTACTGGGCGAAAAGTTTCGTGAAGATGAGCCAGGTCACGCTGCTCATGCTATTGGTGAATTTTACCGCGCCACGGGTGAAACGCGTTTAGGCAACTACGACCTGGTAGATCTTTCAGCGCGATGCATCACGGCCCAGGCCTTTATGAATGAAGAGGCTGAAAATGGCCTAGCACACTGCGCTTTAGGTCTTCTTTCTTTTGGACCTGCAAAAGACCGAAATCTTGTTTGGGAGCGTCTGCTTGAGCCAACACGCGAGTGTTTAGATAAGCGTTTGCTTGCTCGAACAGATTACGATAATCACTTGCAAGCTTTCAACATTGCGAAATCTGTCGCCCGTTTCAGCGTTGGCCTCTCGAAGAAGGATGAAACAGGGAAGCTTATCGACCGCTTTCTCGATAGAATCGATGAAAATAGTTCGTGTGGTTACTGCGATGACTATCCTCATGGGCTGGGAGGTGCTTACGATATTTACGGCGTTTTGAGCTTCATAATCATTCGCCAAGCAATTCAGCTTCATTCAAATGCGAGCCTGAGAGAGCGAAAGTTGCCTAGTTTGAGAACCTACGCTGAAAAGTACATTAAAATGCTTCCTGACATTGTTCGTCAGGACGGTTTAGGCTGGTCCTATGGCCCTAGTATTGGTGCTTATGGCCAAATGCACTGCATAAGTTTACTTTTACAAGCGATGCGGGATGGCTGGATTACTTCAGCTCAGAAGCCCATGTATCAGGACATTCTCCGTCGACTTTTCTATTTTTTCTTTGTGACTTATCTAGACCAAGAACATGGTTATTTGGTCATCCGTGATTCTGAGCGTGGTTGTTCGCCAAATCATACAACGCGCATGGCAAACTTTGATGCTGCTCGTTCTCTGTGTCAATGGGCTCGTCTGGCTAAGGCGATTGGTGGTGATTTTAACGTGCCAACGTTTCCATTAAAGACAAGCGGACGTTTCATCTTTTTTGACAAAAATAACAAAAAAGAACAAGGGCTCTTTATTTATCAAAATGCCAGCAGCGGTTTGAATATTCAAATTCCTTTATTAAGCAGTGGTACTCAGCATACATCGGATTCTTTAGCATTTCCCCATTGTCCTGGTATATTTGATTGGCCTGTTAACAAGTATTTGCCAATTATGATGCCCGAGCTTACTTTTGGTGAGCATGTTATTGTTCCTTCTTTTTATGGCAAGCAGTGCACTACTGGTCTGGGGCTTCGCAATTCTTTTTATTTCCGTTATGAGCAACCCGAGCTTATTACAAAGGATGAACAAATTGTTAACGGTTTAGGCAGTTGTAAAGTTAGTTGGGTGTTTACAGATAACAAAATTACTAGCGAGTTTATTTTTACTGTAAAAAAGCAAATCCAGCTTGATTCCATGCGTTATATTCTAGCGTTGGGTGCACCTCATACTTCTTATCGAATCGGAACCACGTTCACACTGGGGGAGAAAAGTCTAATGGCTTCTGTAATAAAAGACGATTTCCAAGGCAATTGGGCCGACACGGAGGTTGTTACAGAAGATTCAAATTACACTACCTATTATGGGAAGCTTCATTACCTTCAAGTTCTTCACAGGAATCATGCTTTAGTGATGCGTCCCGGTCAGCAGTATCGTTTAGTAGTTGAATTTGAACCTGATATTACGATGGCTGATGCTTAACTTTAAAATGACAGTTCTAACTTGGTATTACAAAATATGGATTATGCTATAGGTATTGATTTAGGCGGAACAAATATAAAGTTTTTAGCAATTGATGCCGAGGGCAATATTCTTCAAGAAGACTGCTGTGAAACGGGTGATAAGGAGGGTGAGTTTGGTGATTGGGCACAAAGAATAGCTCAAGCAATCGATAAAATCGAATCTGAGGAAGGGTTCAAAGCGAGATGGATTGGTATTTCCGCTCCGGGTATGACCGATCGTCAAAAGCGATCGATTATTTCATATCCTATGCGTCTAAAGGGGTTAGAAGGTCTTGATTGGACTACTTTTCTCAAACGTTCTGAACCCGTTACTGTTCTTAATGACGCTCATGCAGCCCTCTATGGGGAATCTTGGAAAGGTTCGGCTTACAAGCACAAAAATGCGATTTTTCTCACTTTAGGCACTGGCGTTGGGGGTGCCTTTTCAATAAATGGAGAGCTTTATAGCGGGTTTACAGGACGTGCGGGGCATTTTGGGCACAGTTGTTTGAATCCCGATGGGGCTCAGGATATTAAAAATACACCTGGGAGCATTGAGTTAATGATAGGCGAATGTACTATTAAAGAACGTACCGGTGGCCGCTTTACTGCGACAAAAGACTTGGTTAATGCTTATCTTCATGGCGACGAAAAGGCTTCTGAAATTTGGCTTCGTTCTGTGTACTGTCTGGCTTGTGCCCTGGTTACTTTTATTAATATTATAGATCCGGAAGTTATTTTATTGGGTGGTGGGATAAGCCAAGCTGGGGATGCTCTCATGGAACCGCTAAATCATTTCATGGATAAGGTTGAATGGCGCCCACAAGGTCATCGAGTACCAATAAAATTCGCAACTCTGGGTAATCGTGCTGGAGCGCTAGGGGCTGCTCGTTATGCCATGCTCCATAGTTAACTTAATTCAATCATATGAATTATTTTTGATAAAAGTTTCTTTCATGAAGAGACAGCTAATTGCTCCTAGAAACAGGATAATAGGAAGGATCATGAGAGCGTTACGGTAGTCGTCAGGAGTATTTGAAAGAACCGATGTGTATTCTTCAAGTGTTCTTTCTTCGGCCAAGACAAGAAGAATATAGCCGACTAATGGTTGGCAAAGGCCACCGACAATTGTGATAATCATGTTAATTGTCGCCATTGCTGTTCCTTTAAGATGTTTTTCATTTGCTTCGAAACCCGCAACGAACGATACTACTTCGGAGGAACAGAGAAGTCCTGAAATAAAGAGAAGCCCACTTAGCACATAGAGTGGAATTTCAGGGAAAAAGAGCATAAAGAAAAAGAGAATACCACTAGTGATTGCTCCCCAGAACATAGGAGCTTTTCTGCGTCCACAGAAGTCAGAAAACCATCCTGCGAAAGGGCTACCGATTAGCCATCCGAGATAAAGCATAGAAATTGCCGTGGCAGCTTCGGTCTTCGAAACCTTGGAGACGTTCATGATATATTGAATACCCCAGAGATCTGCGAAAAGTGAAAGAGGGAGAAACAGCGCTCCACCTACAAAGCCGATAACCCATGTCTGAGGATTTTTAAGAACCGTAATTAGACCGATCAAAAAATTATTCGTTTTTTCTTCCTTTTTATAAAGTTCACGCCGTCTAATTTCCCAGGCTGGAGCTTTGGGAATAGTTATTATAAGTATGAAGGCCAATACAATACCTGTAATGGCAGATATCTCTAAGCTTGATTCCCAACCGACTGTATCAACGATTTTTGAGAGTATGGTAGCCCCCATGATTGCACCAAGCATACCGAGTGCCGTTGTTAAGCCCGAAAGAAAAGCAATACGTTGAGGCGGGAACCATACAGTCGCAACATAAAGAACTCCAACGAAACCAAATGATGAACCTAAACCCATCAGAAAACGGCCAATGGAGAGGGTCCAAAGCGAATTCGTGCCCAGTGTAGGGATGATGCAACCAACCGCAACCATAAGGGTTGCTGGAACTAGCAAGCGCTTTCCACCGTAACGATCGAAAAGTATTCCAACAATAAGCTGCATCGGCGCATAAATGTAGTGGTAGGTAGCGATAGAAGCTGAAAGCGTTGCGCTATTGACATTGTAAGCAGTCTCGAGCTCTGAAAACATGACATTGGGAGCCACACGAACGATGTATTCATATAAATAAAACAATGCCGCAGACGCCCAAATTAGAGTCGGAAGGATTCCTCTTTTGCCTACGGATTTGGTTGTCTCAGATTCCTTTTTCACTATGCTTTAAGATTGTTAAGGTTTGATTGACTTTAAAAAAATTTAATTCAAAGGCAATACAAATAAAAAGCCTACAGATAGTAATAATCCGTAGACTTTTTTAAAACTAAAAAATGCAGCCTTATTATGCGACAGCTTTTAGTGAAGCACCTGGTTTGAATTTAACCGTCTTAGAAGCTTTGATTTTGAGTTTCTCGCCTGTACGTGGGTTGACGCCATTACGGGCAGCACGCTTCACAGATGCAAAGGTACCAAATCCGATAAGCTGTACGGTCTTATCTTTTTTAACACCTCTTTTGATAGCTTCTAGAACAGCGTTAATAGCGCGTTCCGCTTCGGCTTTAGTACACTCTTCTTTTTCTAAGAGTTTTTGAACTTCCAGTATTAGCTCAGCTTTATTCATTTTTTTCCTTTTTGAAGTTAGGGTTGATATTGAAACAGGAACTTTTAACCATTCCTAATATAGGATGAATAATATTTTTAAGAGCACGTCAACTTTTTTTTTAAAATAAAAGCTTTTATTTCCTTTTTAGATGCGGGATAGGGGGTAGGGTCTTATTTTGAAGCAAGTTTTGATGAGTAATTAACGAGAGCAAGAAGAAACAGATGTATTGTGAGATTATATTTTCTGATGGATATGTTGTTGTTTTATTCGGTTAAACTTGAGTAGTTAAATCAGCATCGTCTAAAATAATATCATCGATCAATAAACAGATATTGGCCGCCAGACGAGCGATGCTCTTGTTTGGATGAGTGAGAAAGAGTTCATAAAATTTAACGAAGGTTTGCGTTCTCATTTTCGAATGTTTTGGTGTCTTTTCGAGAATGAGGCTATGAACAGCTTCAAAAAACTCTACTGAAACCAATGGGAAAAGTTCCTTTGCTTTAGTGATGAAACTAAGATAACATAGAAGAAACTCTTGATAACCAAGGGCACACTTTGGTTTTTGAAGCTCTGCGAGTGCATAGTTTTTTAAGAATAGGATGTCATTGTCGTTTAATTTTAGCGAGTATTTTTCTATTAGGTTAAAAGAGAAACCTAACAAGTTATAATGAAGTGAACTAGCAGAAGGGTCATGGAGTTTTTCAATGGCAAAATTCTTGAGAAATTCGATGTCATCGTCGCTTAGTTTCAATCCCTGTTTATCCATTGGAATTCTAAGGAGAAATAAAAGATTAGAATAAAGTGGACTAGCAGAAGGGTCATGGAGCTTTGCAATGGCAAAATTCTTGAGAAATTCGATGTCATCGTTGCTTAGTTTCAATCCCTGTTTATCCATTAGAATTCTAAGGAGAAATAAAAGATTAGAATAAAATGGACTAGCAGAAGGGTTATGGAGCTTTGCAATGGCAAAATTCTTTAGAATTTTGATGTCATCGTCGCTTAGTTTCAATTCCTGTTTGCCCATTAGCACTCTAAGGAGAGATAAAAGATTAAAATGAAGTGGACTAGCAGAAGGGTTATGGAGCTTTGCAATGGCAAAATTCTTTAGAAATTCGATGTCATTGTCGCTTAGTTTTAGTTCCTGTTTATTCATTAGAGCTAAAATTAAAGGTAAAAGATTAGAATGAAGAAGCGGACTAACAGAAGGGTCATGGAGCTTTGCAATCGCAAAATTCTTTAGAAATTTGATGTCATCATCGTTTAATTTCAATCCCTGTTTATCTATTAGAGTTGTAAGGAGAGATAAAAGATTAAGATGAAGTAAACTAGCAGAAGGGTCATCGAGCTTTATAATTACGTAACTTTTTAATTTTTGAGCGCTAGCGATGTCGATACATCTATGTATGGAGAATGAACTTAGAAGTCTTAAATTATAAACTTCGCTGAGGCCGAGACTTAATTCTTGATATGACCTAAGGATTGCATCGGGAATCAACGAGGAAAGAGTGCTATGCGATTGATTGTTCTGGATATAGTTAAAAACATTTACTAAATGACAAGCGTCATTCTTTGATGGAGAATCTGGTATTAAGTTGTCATTTTTAAAAAATTTCTTGATCAGCTTGCCTAAGACGAGAATGTGTATGTTTTGGTTGTTATGGAGTGTTACGACAGTATTATTGCTGGTTAGTTTGTAGTGATCCTCAAGTTTTTCAAAGGTGAATCCATTCTTCAGCCATAGACGTATGTAAATATTGAGACGGCTATTAAACATATTTTTGTAGTAGACACAGATTGGGTCGTCTAAATGGGTTAACGAATATAGATATAAGCTTACGGAGTTTTTTAAATTGCCAGTATTAAAGTCAGGTAGCACTTCTGGCTTGAAAGGATCGAAAGGATCTTCGGGGTTGTAGTTAACGGTTAAGGTATGTAATTTATCCTGGTTAATGCAATCATTTAAGACTCTGCTAGTTAGGGACAAAGTACGTAGACTGGGTTCACAAAAAGAAAGAATATATTTTCTTATTTCGAAAGGAATTATTTCCGTAGTAAGATAGCACTTGTCGCTCGTGGTGGCCACGGTTACGTCCATATGAAAGAGCCTAGCTCTTTTTTCATCAGGTTTATTAGTTGTAGGTTGAATATCGCTGGCTGGTCTTTTTTTTATGTGGTCAGGTTTCATGATTTTATTTATTATTAATTTTATGATGCCTTTCATATAATGGTGTTTATTTTTCGCAACTTGTCAATAAAAAATAAACTATCAATGTTTTATAAATGCATGATTTAATTAATACGGAAAATATATTGATCTAGTTCTTGATGCTTAGCTTGCGTATATTGCAATTGCCGTGATATTATCGCTCCCTTCACGGGTGTATCCTTCTTGAATTATTTTATTTACAAATATTTCTGGTGTATTGGATTGGAATGCGAGGTCGTGGAGCTCTTCTGGAGAGAGAATCAGCGTTACACCATCGGAGTAGAGTAGAATGCGATCCCCGGACTCTAGAGGGTGTTCGAAGGTCTGAATTTTTAGTTTATTACCTTTTCCTATGCATTGGGTTAAAGTGTGGTGGTAATAAGAAGGAATGTAAATTTCTTTGTTTTCGGCTTCGGATTTAATCTGTTCAGCCATTGTATCGTCTTTTGTTAACTTGAGCCAAGTATGTTTTTTAAATAAAAGGACACCAGTGTCCCCAACATGGCCGCCAAAAAGAATATTATCTTGAAGTTTGACTGCAGTTAATGTTGTTGCGATACCAAAGTCTGTGTTAATTGTTTCTCCCAATGCATTGACCGTATCATTGATTTTATTGAAGGCATCTTGAAAGTTGAATTTTGAATCGTAGGTTATTGATGCTAATGAAGTTATTGCTGTTTCACTTGCCAGATTGCCCATCGGAAGACCTCCAAGCCCATCGGCGATGGCAAATAAGTCGTGTTGCTTGTTAATCAGGAAGCAATCTTCATTAGTTTCCCTAACAGGACCCTTATCGGTGGTTCCAAATACGCTATATGTTAGTGTCCTCACTTTATCTGACTCACTGTTCATTGTAAAATTTTAATTTAACGTTCGCAATCAAAAAGACGCACAATAAATATTATGTCTATGTTTCTTTAATTTCTTTCATCTAAAGTTTTTTTAAATGCGGTTTTTCTATCTATTAGCTTAGATGCCATATCAAAAGCCTCTTCTATTTTAAAGGATTCTCCTATTTCAGACAACGCGGCCCAACATTCTAAAATAGTCATCACAAGTTGACTATCAGGTATTGCAACGATTCTCTGCATTGTAGAAAGAATTTCTTTAGAGCTCTCTCCGTCATCTTTCGCATTAAGCCAAATCTGCTTTAAACACAAAGGATCATTTTGTGGCGCCCGTAACTTCTTTAGATTTGAAGCAAATGAAAAGCTGTGATTATAGCCTATTCGGGCCGCAGCATAGATTTCGGTATAGTCTAGTTTACGATCATCCTCATCATTTTGATGCCCCACTTGAACGTATCCGGTGTTCCATTTATCACAATCAATTAATCCAATAAAATTCATCGCTATACTCAAATCAATTTCACCAGTAAGGCGCTTTTTACAACCATTCACTTTATCTAGTTTATCCCCCATCACAAAACCACGAACCATTCTTGTGGCAATCATTTTTGGTTGATCTTTCAAAAGCTTGGCAACTGACGTTGTCTCTGTCCCCATTATTAAATTCAATAATTTTGACCCAATGAATTCGTTTTTCACTGACTGCACATGATTTACAAAATAAAATACCTTTTTTGAATCCATATAAGTACCACTAAAATCAGAATCTTGTTCATTTTTTCCAACCATTTTAAGATCTGATAGCCTCATTATATTGTCGCTTAAATCAAAATTGCATTCACTAAAAAATTTCATAAAATCTAAATTTTCATTATAGTTCAATGATTCATTAATTACCAAATCATAGGCTGGGTTAGAATCGGAATATTTATGAATACCAAAATGTTCATATAACTTATTTAATGTTAGCGAAGTAATATTTTTGCTATCCAGACGAGTGCGTTTTGTGGGATCCATATACTTATTTAGTAGAGTTGCTTCACTATTATTTAATAAATCAAAAAATGCAGTATTTTCTTGTATCGCAAGAAATGTTCTAAGCTGCTTCGCTTCCTCGATTTCAGCATCCAATATACGAGGAGCTTTGAGCCCCAGATGGTTACCCACGGCTCTTTCACCTTTAAGATCGGAAGGAATATTTAAGACAAGAGGCTTCCCGTTAATAATGTTTTCAATTACTAATGCCGAAGATCCGCCGCCATCCAAGTTCATTGCGCGATAACAACCTAACTCCTCCATAATAGATACTAAATTGTATAAAGAAACACCGTCGGTGATTAACTCTTTAAAAATGGATTCTTTTCTAGGGCGTCCTTGAACCACCACCCAATACAAACTTTTACCATCCTCAGAAATTCCTACCGCAGATCTTGCTGCCTGTTCGTCATGTGTCAATTCACTAGGAACACGACTTACTCCGTTATCTATTAATAATCCCGGAACCCCTGCCCAAGGCCATGCGCCAATTCCCATTGAAATAGTTCCCTCGTACGCTTCCAATTCCTCTCGTTTAAGAATCTTTTTAGTCCCATCATTCAATACTACAAAAACAGCATCTTCATTTTGTAATTCAGCATACTTAATTCCCTTATATACTGCCATGCTTTTTGATCTTTTGGGCATACCTTCCGCTTGTGTTTGTGCTGGACTGTACCCTGTTCCATTCATAACAACCTGGGCTTTTTCTTTTTTTAAAAAAGTACTTGGCTTAATTGCTGGAGTCTCATAACCATTTTTGTTAGGTGCTGTCGTGAATATCTCGACATCAGGATCATCTGTATCAATTTTAATTTGATGTATCTTTAGACTTCCATTGTTCTTTTCCAACAATCGATAGCTTACTCCTTTATACAATGGAGTAAAATCTTCATTAATATCATTCGAATATGCGCAATTTATTCCTAAAAAAATAAAAACAAAAACTGTTTTAACAATCAAACGGAAACAAAATTCATTTTTATTTATAAAATTCATAAGCTCATTTTATTAATAAATTAAAATTTGTCAATAATATAAATTATTGATTTATTGAGCTTAAAATAATAAAAAACAGATTTGTGTAATAAATCAAAAGATTACATCACTGCCTCAACTTCTCTGATAAATTTAGGTCATCTGAGGTAAATCACCCTTCTCAAGATGAACATATGTTATCTACAAAATTCCATTTAGTTCTTTCAATGATGCTTTTCCTAGCTCTACAAGCCTCAGACCAGAGTCAGCCAGCTTTATCATTCCATCTGCCTGTGCCTGAGTATCTATAAAACTGAGTGGGGCATTTTGAGAAATTAGATGCCTTAAGGGATGGGAAATCGGCATAAGTTCAAAGATACCTGTTCTACCAAGAAAACCGGTATTTTTACATTCTGCGCACCCTTTACCTTTACATCCCTCGCAAAAAATTCGAATAAGCCGTTGGGCAAGAACACCTTGAAGTGAACTAGCGATTAAGCATGGTGGTAGTCCAAGATCAATTAAACGGGTAACAGCAGATGCTGCACTATTCGTGTGTAATGTGGTTAAAACAAGATGCCCGGTAAGCGAGGCCTGAACTGCAATCTGTGCTGTCTCCAAATCCCGTATCTCACCAACCATTATCATATCAGGATCATGCCTCAAAAAGGCCCTAAGCACTCTGGCAAATGTAAGACCTATTGCATTATTTATCGATACCTGAGACACTCCGGGTATTAAGTATTCCACAGGATCTTCAACCGTTAGATATTTCTTTTTTGGAGAATATATATCTTTTAGTAAACTATAAAGCGTCGTGGTTTTTCCTGACCCTGTAGGTCCTGTGACGATGAAAATGCCATGAGGTTTTCTGGCTATCTTTCGAATCATCTCTATTAACTGATCGTTCAAACCGAGGTCTTTTAACTCAAAATGCATAGAACAAGGATCTAATATCCTCAATACCAAGCTTTCTCCAAATTGCACTGGTATTGTTGACACTCTGAAATTGAGTGGTTTACCTCCAATCTCCAAAGTCATTCGTCCATCTTGAGGCTTACGATTTTCCGCAACATTCAAATGTGCAAGTGATTTCAAATGTGCCAATACCTTATTTGCAAGACCTATCGGAACAGAAAAAAGATCTACCAAAATCCCATCCTTACGATAACGAATCTTTAATTCAATTGCAGATGGCTCAAAGTGAATATCCGAAGCATTTGCTTCAATAACATGATTCAATGCCTCCTCGATAAATCGAGAGACTGAAAATTCAGTATGAACTACCTGTTTTACCGTATCTACCAAGACGATAGACTGTTGTAGTATAGAGACTTTAGTCAATAGTAAATTGAAATCCAAATTTTTAAAATCTTTAAAATCTCGACAATTTGTTAAATGATCGATTATCCATATTACTTACAAAGTAGGATTATTTTTCAATGAAACCTCAAACAACCCTTGTGAAAAAAATACTGATTGTACTAAAATGTATTGTGCTATCCTTGTTAACGGTGTCTGTTTACAACGTAGGAGCTACACCTTTTTTTTATGAAGTCACAGGAAATGCCATTGAACCTAATAATCCTGTTTATTTACTGGGGAGTTGTCATTCATTAACTCTCGATGACTATGGTAGTGAAATTACTAAAAAAATTGAAAGTACTGAAATTTTAATATCTGAATTCCCAAGTTATGTAATAGAGTCTACTAAGGGTAAGCAACATCTTGAACGATTAGAATTTATTTATGACAAGTTCCTCAATCAAGATTTATATTGGTTTCAAAATCAATTTTTATCCATAGGATTATCTTACGATAAAACAAGAGAAAAACTTGATTTGATTAAGAAAGAAAAAAATAAACTGGAAAATCCAGATTTCTTTCACATTTGGTTTAATGAATTAACTGAAAAAGAAAAAAAATTAATTAAAGACATTAGTGCAGAATCTGACATCAATCTACTATCAATCCATCCAGGAATATTATGGGAATTGATAACTTACATTTCAGACGCATCATTAGATGAAGAACATGTTGAGGATTGCTTTGAAATTCACTTAATAAAGCAGTTTACCAACAATGATAAAGAAATCATTTTTCTCGATACCCTAACAACAATATTATGGGAAGTCGCTGGCGAAGAGTTCATTGAGAATTTGGAACGAAGCACAAATGACCAAGTTATATTTATCCAAAGCAGTCTTGAAAAATGGAAACAATCATTTTCTTGGTGGAAAGATTGTTGGAGTTCTGATGACTATGCAGACGCATTAGATATGCAAAAAATGATTTCACAAAATATTACTTTAGCTGTAAATGCTAGAAACCTGGCTTGGAAAACGCAGGTTATACAAACATTAAGTTCGGGCAAATCAGCATCTATCGTCACGGGAGCCTATCACTTGCTAGGCGCAAGCGGTTTCTTAAATTTACTGAAATCTCATGGGTACCATGTCAAACTAATTGACAAACCTCAATCACACTCATTACAACAATCCAAATCCCTTAGTAATAAACATTAAAGCAATTAAACCCAATACAAAGAAGCACCCGTAAGACACCAAATTCATCTTCCAACAAATTTCTTTTACAAGTCCTTTATTGGAGGAAATTTTAAAAATTTTTGTTAATACCAATCCCTCTATCCCTACAGACATGAAATAGAAGAGACCTATTGATAAAAGTGTCGGAATTAAATGAAAAATCAGAGTTAGAGCTTCTCCATTTTCATAAAGATGCCAGGGGGCTTTTACAATGGCGATTACTAAACTCCAAATTTCAGCTATGCTGGGAAAGGTTATAAGACCTCCTGCTGCCACCATTTGAATTATTGCTAAACTGACAGGTGTTCCGATTAAAGTAGAAATTAAATTTGCTGCAATTATTGGCCAAAAAGTTTTACGTAGTGATATGCTAGGTAAGTAATGCCTAACTACATACCACTCGATAATAATGGTTGGAATTAGAAATAGTATATACATTGGCAAAACCATCTCTATTATATGCACCTCAGTTCCTTTATTGCTTGTTAAATCAGTTATTAAAGATTCTATTTTGATAAAAGTTGATGACTTCATAATACGAAAAGTTTTAACTGAAGTTCCTAAAATAATCGTAGAAGGACCACAGAAGAATGCCTAAGAAAAATATAAACAAAAGTAAATACGATGCTAAATTTGCTCTCCAACAAGATTTTTTTACAAGAATTTTGTGAAAGGAAATTTTAAAAATCTTTGTTAAAAAAAGACTTTCTATCCATACAGAAACGAAATAAAAGGGGATCAATAAGAACATCGCAGCTACAGGAATCGTCCAAAATAAACTTTTTGAATAAGGAGCAATCCAGGCAGCACCGGCAGTAACATTCAGCATAACTTCTAATGGCGTGAGAATGTTCACTATTGGCTCGAAGAACTTGGGCAACCAAATAAATTCGATGAGGGCTAATAATCCCCAGGTAACGGGAATTCCAATCAATGTGGAAAAAATATTAGCTATAGTTATGGGCCAAAGAATTTTACCTATTGCGACATTTTGCAAATATCGTTTTGTAATGCGCGATTCGATGAAGATAATTGGGATTAAGAGTAACAAATAGATTGGCCATATAATTACAAGCATAGGGAAGGCATCGTTCAAAATCATAAAATGTTAGCTCCACTCAATCTCCCCACTTAAGCTTTTTCCTAAGAATATTAAAATGAGAATACTCCAAAGGTTGGAGTAGCGTTATTGTTTCTGTAGCAATGGTTACCTCAATCGGAAATAGATCGGATTCACTCCAGGGTATTTGGCCGTCCAAGCTTATCTGGACTTGACTATCATGCATTTTAGCATCAGCGTTTGATGTAACAATTTTTAATATTTTATTATTGGAGAATATAACACTACGATTGGATAGTGTGTGAGGACAAATCGGCGTCATTGCGAAGACATCAGCTCCGGGATGAATAATCGGGCCACCTGCGGAAAGATTGTAAGCAGTCGACCCGGTAGGCGTTGATATGATTAGTCCATCTGAGGAATATGCTGTTACAAATTCATTATCACAATAGACTTCAACTTGCATTAGCCTTGAGGGGGAATAATGCTTAATTACGACATCATTGAGTGCTAGAGCTTTTTTTCCTTTTGCTGTGATGCATTGCAGGAGAGAACATTTTTTAAGTTGGTATTCTCCTTTGAGCATCGAAACAAAGCTGGTTAACGCAGACTTTGGAGAAAACGTTGTTAGAAATCCCAGCTTTCCTTGATTGATGCCAAAGATTGGAATATGCATTCTTATGCACGCGTTAACGGTACTCAAAATTGTTCCATCTCCACCAATTACACAACAAGCTTCATGCCCTTTGAGGCATTCATCTAATTTTGATGGATTTTTACAAATATTATACTCTGTGCCTATAGCTACGGCCTGATCTGCAAGCTTAGCACAAAGGTCCTCGGCTCCAATTTTATCCGAGTTAACGTAAAAAGTAAGCTTTTTAATAGGTTTCATTTGATGCTTACAAGTACTATACAGTTTTTGTTTTGAATAATGCAACTGAGAAGTTAAGTAGACTTTTTGAACCCAACTAAAAACTCTTGATTTCCGTCGCCTCCCTTGATTGGTGACGCTATCCAACCGATGAGACTGGACTTAGCGAGTTCCAGTGTTCCAAATTGTATGATATCATCAACGATTCGCTTGTGAATCGTTGGGTCTTTGATGATCCCAGAAACACGAGAGACTTCTTCTTTCGTCGACTCGAATTGAGGCTTAATGAGCGCTATAAGTACCCCCTCCCCTTCCAGCAGATCCCATATCTTTGGCAGAACTTTCTTCAAGGAAATAAATGATAGATCAACAACAATAATCTCAAATGACTTCTGTCCAACTTGTTCTGGTGTGAGATTGCGAGCATTTATTTTTTCAAAATTTTCTACTCGTGGGTCATTTAATAATTTTGGATGAAGTTGACCATGTCCGACGTCTATGCAAGTAACGGTTTCTACTCCACGGTGTAGGAGACAATCTGTAAATCCGCCGGTAGAAGCACCTACATCAAGTGCATTTTTACATGAAACGTCGATATCAAAGTAATTTAGAAACCCTTCTAATTTCTCCCCTGCGCGGCTTACAAAAGGTGGCATTGCGGAGATTTCAAAAATACTATCCTCTGCAAATATCTTTCCAGGCTTTTCTATTAATTGCTTATTAAAGAAAACTTTTCCCGAAAGGATAAGGCTTTTCGCCTGTGAACGTGTTTCACATATCTTCTGTTTCAGCAACAACTCATCTGCACGCATTTTGCCGTCCGAAGTCATATTTTTGGGTTATTACTTTCTCAACTTTTTAACAAGAAAATTTCCGATAATCTGGATTATCTGCACCATTACGATGAGGATCACAACAACCTCGCCAATTACAGTCAAATTATAACGTTGATAACCATAACGAATGCCGACGTCTCCTAGACCGCCTCCACCGACAGCTCCGGCCATTGCTGAAAACCCAATAAGGCTGATGATTACAAGTGTTAATCCACTGATCAATTGTGGAAGAGCTTCAGGAATCAAGACCTTTGTGATAATCTGAAGCCGCGTTGCGCCCATAGACTGTGCGGCCTCGATCAATCCCACAGGAAGCTGTCTAAGAGCATCTTCTACCATTCGGCAATAGAGCATGATTGATGCAATACTCAGTGGCACTGATGCTGCAGCCGTTCCAATGGATGTACCAGTAAGCAACCGCGTCAAGGGAATAATAGAAACAACCAGTATAATATAGGGAATTGAACGAATCGCATTAACCAGAAAACCTGAAATCATATTTATCCATGCGTTATGGAAGAGGCCATGTTTATCTGTTGTAAAAAGCAGTATTCCTAACGGTAGCCCCAATAAAACCCCCGCCAATGTTGAAATTCCTACCATCAACACCGTTTCTCCAGTCGCTTGTTTGAGCAAATCAATCATTTCTTGGAATATAACCTAAAGTTTCTGTTTGAACTCCTTGAGAATCAAGAAATTCAGTCGCATTTTTGATCGTTTTTATTTCATTCGGAAGCGTTACGATCAGGGTTCCGAAAGTGCTCTGTCCAATATGGTCTAAGTAGCCCGCAGCAATGTTAATATCGGTTCCATAGTTGCGGATAAAATGTGAAACTACGGGTTTCTCCGCAGCACTGCCTGTAAAAATCAGTCTTAGGACTATATCGGCAGATTTCAGCCCTGCAGGTGACTCAACTAATAAGGTTTTAATTATTTCAGGAATTTTACTATTTATTAGTGAGTTAATAAACGAACGGGTTATTTCGTGTTTTGGGGTAGCAAAAATATTTTCAATAGGTCCGTATTCTGCAACGGTTCCTTGATCCATGACATAAACGTAGTCGCAGATATCTCGAATTACATTAATTTCATGGGTAATGAGGACGATTGTTAAACCAAGACGTTTGTTTAAGTCTTTTAGTAAATGCAAAATTTCAGCGGTTGTTTCTGGGTCTAGTGCAGATGTCGCTTCATCACAAAGCAAGATTTTTGCTTCGCTTGCCAGCGCACGAGCGATGGCTATTCGTTGCTTTTGGCCACCACTTAGTTCCTTAGGATATGCCGATTCTCTCTCGCTTAATCCAACGAGTTTTAGACAGCCTCTAGCCCGCAATATGGCTTCTCGCTTCCGATAACCTGCGATTTCTAAAGGAAGCGCTATATTTTCAAGCACTGTTCTTCGAGCTAGTAAATTGAAATGCTGGAAGATCATTCCCATTTTCTGACGTATCTTTAATAAATCTTTCTTAGAAACCTTTGTTAGGTTTTTGTTTTCAAAAAGCACCTCGCCACTATCCGGTTTTTCAAGCTCATTAATACACCTTAAAAGCGTACTCTTTCCAGCTCCACTTCGACCAATAATACCAACGATCGAACCTTGTTGGATTTTCATACTTACATTTTTAAGCGCAACAATTTCCTTTTTTTGTAAAAAAAATTTTTTATTTAAATTATTGAGCGCTATAATAGGCGTACTATTCATTGGTAGGTGCTAAAAAATCAATATTCTTGATAAACTCTGTGGAATCAAGGAGAAAAAGCAAATGACATTAGGAAGAAAAGTAACATACCCTTGATTATTATAAACAAATAGTATTTTTTATTGCTAAATAAATTAATTTAACACAAACATTCACATATGAAAATATTTGAGACAGCCTTTTTATACATAGCACTTTTAAGAGACCATGGCGTTTTTCCTATGCTTGCAGTCATTTGGCCAATTTGCTGGCTACTTTTAATTCCAACGATACTTATGGAGCAGTACATAATTAAAAAGTATTTACCTGCAATACCATCTCGAAAAATTTTTTGGTCAGTAATGACGGCAAACATAATTTCGACTGTAATTGTAATTCCAATCACATGGATACTATTAGCCGCAATCGAAATCTTTATAAGAGGAGATCGTTTTTCGCTCTCCTACAACAGCTTATCTGAATTTTGGAAAACGATGCTATCCGTTACTCTCCAAACCTCTGTACTTTTTAGCTTTAACACTGCCTTCTGGACGATATTCATAGCCGGTATATTCTTATTAATACCATTCTATTTTGCCACTGGATGGATAAAGGGGTTAGTTTTAACAAAAATTTTCAATATTTCCCCTAATCCAAATCTTATAAAAAAAACTTATTGGAAGACAAATATAGCATCATATGCATTGTTGCTTTTAGCTTGGCTAAGCTTTCTGTTTTTGCCTTTTTTTTATTTTTATAATGAAGCTCAAAATGAAATTCAAAAAACTGAGCCGTACTCTTTCAGCTTGCCAAATAAACTCGAAGAGAAAAACGATTGAATTCAAAATTTCTTTCTGAATACACTGTTGACAGCAAGGACTTCGTACATAATTCTAGGGCTTTCACTTTGAACAAACCATTTTTTAATTTAAAACAACTATGATTTCCTGGCTTCAGCGCGTTTTACAAAGGCATTATAAATGGCTCTTCTCCATAATGCTTGGCATAATTATCATAGCGTTTGTCTTCACAATTGGAGGTTCTCCGGGAATTGGCAGAGGTAGGCACTCTACTGAAAAACAAATGTACTATGGCATTAACCTGAATGATCCTGAGATAGTTCAGGAATTATTTCGAAATGCCAATTTAAGCAATATACTAAACACAGGAAAAAATATTACAAATAATCAGGTTGCCGAAAATTTAGCATTGAGCCGTCCTGCGCTTCTTGAGCTAGCGAAGGATTTGGATATTCCCAAACCTAATGAATATGAATTGGCAGAATATATAAAAACGAGGCCAGTGTTTAAGGGGGCCGATGGTCAGTTTGATGTGCAAAAGTATCAAGATTTTTTAAAAGCTATCAAACATGATGCCAAAATGAATGAAGGTCTTGTCCGCATGATTTTATCGCAAGATATGGAGATTGATCGCGTTTTAAAACTCTTAGGTGGGCCTGGCTATATTCTTCCTTTCGAAGCAGAGCTGAGTGTTGAACGCCAACATACCCTATGGTCTATCGACGTTGCGAGCCTGGACTTTCAGGATTTTAATTCTAATATTGAAGTTCCTGAAGACAAACTCGAAGAATTCTATTCAACAAACAAATTCAATTTCGCAATACCTGCAAGGACGGAAATAGCCTATGCCAGCTTTCCTATTGAACGCTTTTTAACAAAAGTTTCAACACCATCAGACGAAGAATTAAAGAATTTTTATGATACCCACCTTTCCCTTTTCTCTTCAGAAAAAGACAATATTAAGCCATTTGAAGAAGTTAAAAACAAAGTACTAGAGTCTTACAAACAAGACCGTGCCATCCGATTAGCTTCTGAAGCGGCTAACGACTTCGAATATGATCTTTATCAACATCGTATTACATTCGATTCTAAAGAATTTGAAACTGCTTTAAAAAAATACAATATCTCATTGCAAAAAGGACCTACATTTGATGCCCAGACGCTTCCAACGGATACACCATTACCGCCTCAACTGTTAAAACAGGCGCTTACTTTAAATAAAACTAATTATTTTTCAGATGTCGCCACAACTGAAAAAGGTGCATTTATCGCATTCTTTCGAAAGGAACACCCTCTCAGCATCCCTCCACTAGAAGAAATCAAAAATGAGCTCAAAAAACAATATTTAGCAGCGGAGAACGTCAAGCTTCTCGATAGCAAATCTAAAATCATTGACAAGACGATGAATGCAGGCATTAAAAGTGGCAAATCGTTTAAAGAAATTGCTAAAAATGAAGGCCTAAAAGTCACTTCTTTTGATAAATTTAACATTTTGGAAGCTCCCAAAAATCTGGATAAAACTCTTCTTCAGGATATTCATGCCCTCAGCAAAGGTGAAATTTCCTCACCGATTATGAGAGACGACCGCGTTTACTTTGTCTATGTTACGGAAAAAGAGGTTCCGGTGCTGTCCGCCGATAACCCTGAGGTACAGGCATTAATAAAACAACTTGATCTTTTCACTTCAACAATAAGAAGTCAATCTATTGTCAATGAGCTTATTGCTCAAGGAATAGAGGCGTCGACAAGAAAATAGGGTTAACTCATTCTTTTCTACACTCTTTCGTTAGGAATAAATTAATCAAATTTCGCTTGATTAATTTATTAATTCAAATAGAATAACGGTTATGCTGATTCTATTCTTACAGTCTATATTTATAGGTCTTTCTATTGCGATGCCTATTGGACCTGTTGGAGTTATATGTATTAAAACTACAATATCTCATAGAATTTTAGCAGGGTTTATTGTTGGCATGGGTGCTACGGCGGCAATAGTGGTATACGCTCTGATAATTGGCCTTGGTCTTGCATCTATGGCAGATTTCTTAGTAAGTATACATTCAATTTTAAAATTTGGCGGGGGAGCTTTTCTTTTATATTTGGGGCTAACTTTTATTTTTAAAAAAGCGCATCATGGCATTAAAGAACAGCAAACTAGCAAGAAAGCAATGGGGAAAAATTTTGCTTCAGCACTCTTTTTAACTTTGATTAACCCCATGACAATGCTTACGTTTTTAGGGGTAATGTCAGCGCTCGAGATTCAAGCTAAGAACCACATAGAAGTTACCACACTAATCCTGGGATGCTTAATTGGTTCGGCTCTTTGGTGGGGGTTTTTGGTAATTGCTGTTCATCTTACCACAAAACGTCTCAATGAAAATATTCTGAATTACATTAATCGTGTCTCCGGAATCATCATAATAGCGTTCGCCGTATACATACTCATCTGGACTTAAGGGCCTACATTCAGTGCACAAAAAGGCTTCTTTTAAAACTCTAATTTTTTGTGCTGGCCTTTTTTATGTAATTGAGTCATAAATGCTTCCTTAGCTCAAAAAACACCAATGTCTAAACGTTTTTCTATTAGCATTTATATCATTACAGCACTGTTTTTCGGTTGCTTTTTCATCTGGCCCATCTACCAAATTCTTGAAGGCGCTTTCTTCAATGTTGATGGTCAATTCACAATCAGCTACATTAAAGAGGTATTTTTGAACGAAATCTACGTTGAAGGCCTTCTTAATGCCTTAGGCATGGCTTTTTTCTCGACACTTCTTGCACTGCTTATAGCAGTCCCATTGGCTCGATTATCTGACCGCTATAACTTCCCAGGAAAAACCCTCTTTATGGCGCTTGTCCTCCTTCCAATCATGCTTCCACCCTTTGTGGGCGCAATAGGTATTAGGCAAATTTTAGGACAATATGGCTCTTTCAATGTTCTCTTGGAAAAGCTTCATATAGTATCTTCTTCTAGCCCAATCGACTGGCTTGGCGGAGGAGGGCAATTCTGGGGAATTGTCATAGTTAACGCCCTCAGCCTTTATCCAATCCTTTACCTTAATGCCCTAGCAACTCTTTCCAATATTGATCCCGCAATGGAAGAAGCTGCACAAAACTTAGGGTGCAGACGTTTCAAAAAATTTTTCAAAATCACGCTTCCACTCATGCGCCCTGGCCTATTTGCCGGCGCCACTATCGTTTTCATCTGGTCATTCACGGAACTCGGTGTACCTCTGATCTTCGACTATAGCCGCATTACTTCTGTTCAAATCTTTAAGGGCCTTAAAGATATAGGCAATAACCCGTTTCCTTACGCCCTTGTTGTAGTCATGCTCTTTTTTTCATTACTATTCTATGCTATTGGAAAAGGACTTTTTGGCCGCAATCCGTTCTCAATGATGGCAAAAGCTTCTCATGCAAAAGAAACTAAAAGGCCTCGAAAAGCTGGTCAACTCGGCTGCATTCTATTTTTCAGTACGATTACATTCTTTGCCCTTCTCCCCCATCTTTCTGTAATTCTCATTTCCTTTTCATCTGACTGGTATGGAACTATTCTTCCGGATAGTTGGACGCTCCGTAATTACGAGATTGCGCTTGGTAATGCACTCACTATTCCATCAATTAAAAACAGTCTCTGTTACGCTAGTGCTGCCACGGTTCTCAATACGGCTCTCGGCATTAGTATTGCCTTCGTCTTGGTTCGAACCAAACTTCCGGGGCGTGGTGTACTTGATACCCTCTCAATTCTTCCACTCGCTGTGCCGGGCCTTGTGATGGCATTTGGGTATCTTGCAATGACTCAGGAAGGCAAAATTTTCTCATTCCTCAATCCCACTGAAAATCCTACGATGCTTCTCATCATCGCCTATGGGATACGGAAGCTCCCCTTCATGGTCAGGTCCGCTGTTTCTGGTCTCCAACAAACTAGTGCTACTTATGAAGAAGCTGCCCAATGTTTAGGTTGTCCGCCATTGAAATCTACTTTCAAGATCACGCTCCCTCTGATCTTGGCAAACATTCTAGCTGGTGGACTTCTAGTTTTTTCACAATCTATGCTAGAAGTATCAGACTCCTTAGTCTTAGCACAAAAACAGCAATACTACCCAATAACTAAATCGATTTATGAGCTTCTTAAAATTCTTGGAGATGGCCCTTACATTGCGTGTGCTCTAGGCGTTTGGGCAATGTGCTTTCTAGCGGTAACTATCATGGGAGCATCTATGCTTCTAGGGAAAAGCCTGGGATCAATATTTAAAGTTTAAAGCCTGAAACTTTCACTTTTCTTTTTTCTCTTCCTTGCCTTCTCTTCTTAGCATTTCAATAAAATCTTCGACCTCGAAATCGGGAGCCCCTCTTTTTGATGCTTCAGCCTTGACGGAGTCTAATACTACTCCGTCATATTTATTTCGCCCAGGATTAGCTATTAAACACTCGTCTAATATTAGTTCCAACATAGATTTAGTATTTTCAACTTCGGGGGTGATACTAACGGACTTAGCCACTGGAACCCTACTACCTCTAGCAACAATTGGCTTGGTTCTCAAATCTTTAAAAAATTTATCCAACTCATCCTGAACATTTTCTTTAAACGACGTTTTTGCTAATATATGCTCTCTAAAAGCATTTTCTATTTCTGGGTCATTCTCTGCACCCTCTGGTTCGGCCATTAAATAATCTTCCCATGCATTATTCAGGTCTATCTTTGGTTCTTTACCTATTTTTTCAGGCATAACACCATTCATAATTAGTCTGTTGAGAAAGAGCATAAGTACATCTTCTGAGATTTCTTTCGGCACATTATCTCTTCTGCTAATCCCTTTGATCTTAAAGATCTTCCTTTGTGTTTTTAGATATTCTTCAAAAGCCTTAACTGTTTCATAATCTTTTGAAGCGTCATTTGGCTTATTTAATCGGTAGGCAAATAGTTCTTTTTCTAATATTGTGATAATATTTGTATTTTCATCGTATTCAAGAGGTGTTGCTAAGCGTTTGTCATTTATTGCTTGCTTAATATAGGCGTAAAGTGCCCGTTCACTAATATTATGGGCTTTAGTTCCTCCAGCTCTTGTAGCCCTAACATCAAGAATGCCTCGATATACCTTCAAATACTCCATAACCTTATCTGGCGTCCGTCGATCATCCTCTTGCATATTATACCATGAAGCATAAAGCTCTTCGGCTAGTATATCTTGAGGGCTCATGCTACTATCATAGACAGGCTCGTAAGGGTCTAATATGCATTCTTCAACTACTGCCTTTTGAATAGCAGAAGCAATAATAGATCTCATCCTTTCATCATCATAATCTTTTGCATGCTCTCTTTTAAAATAGGCTTCAACGCCATTAGCACTTGTGATCCCATTTCTAATACAGGCAGCCACTTCTCTTGCAAAAAATTCTTCATCATGCAACTGAGCGTCATCCCATTTTGCATTCCATATTTTCACATCTCCCTTTTCCCCTTTTACAGTAGTCTCCTCAGTGGGGTGATCCTTATTATACGCATCAACTGCCATCCTCTTCAACCCCCAAGCTAAGGCAGAAAACCCACTACCATCCTTTGTCCCTTTTTCCAATTCTACTTCAAGGGCCTCTTTCAGGGCATTTGCCTTTGCCTCAGGAGTGTCACCTTGTGCTCTCTCTAAACACTGATCATGAAGATTCACCATACGCTCTAAATCTTGAAGCGCTTTTCCAGCAGGATGGCTTATTGCCATGACCAGTCCTCCTGTCAGTTTTGCAATCTCTGCTGTAACGTGTGCATAATTAATATGTTTTTGGGTCAATAACCGCTCGATCCTATCCATGTTGCTTACCGTCTTTTCCACTTGAGCCATCCTGATTGCTGCGATATGCTCAGGTGAATATCCTGTCCAACTACCTGTATAATAGCGGACTATGGGTTTAAAAAGCATTATCATTATCTCATTGTCGGTATCCTCATAATATTTCAATGCCCTACAAATATCAAGCTCATGGGCATTAATATCTAAGCCCAGCACCGTCCCTTCCTTTAGAACATTGGTCGTTGCGCGTACATCTTTATGTTTCTGCAAGGGTTGTGCGGTAGCTGTAGATTTTTCCAAGGGCTTCGCGGCCAAAGGCTGAGCATTTTTATCTTCGTGAGTACCTAAAGCTTCTAACTTCGGGTTTTCATCCCTGCCTGCTGCTTCATGTGTGCCCAAGGCAACTAAAGCCTCGGATACTTTCTCTTCTAAATCTTTATTCGTACTAAAATCAATATGTGTTGCCAATCGTTCGATGAAATTTGAAAGGTGCTCATGAGTAACCAGTGCTTCTGGATAATTGCCTAATAGATTCGGATTTTTCTTAAATACTTCAATAAGTGCGTTGAACTGATCGTGCGTCATTAACCCTTTTGGCCCTGTCTTCTGAGCTTCATCAAGTTGTGCTATTACCTCAGCATGGGTTAACAACTTTTCTACGCCTACCGATGTTCCTGTTCCTGCTTTGTTCATAATGAAAGTCCTTATTTTTAGTAATATAGAACCATGGCAATATGGTTATTGCTAAATGTAATATCATTGTAATAATAAATCAAACTAAAAACACACTTATTTAGATTTAAAGAAATCCGCATATTATAATGGCCAAAAATACATGGTTAAAGGTACTCCTAACACTAAAACCAATATTTTCATGGGTAGTCCTAGTCTCCAATAATCTCCGAATCGGTATCCTCCTACTCCCATAATGAGTGCATTATTTTGGTGTCCTATTGGGGTCAGAAATGCGCATGAGGCGCCCATTGCAATCACGATTAAGAATGCGTCTGGGTTTAAATTCATTTGTCGTGCAATTAAAGCCCCAATTGGCGCCATGATAATCGCGGTTGCCGAATTATGTAGAACGTCTGTCAACATCATCGTAATAAGAAGAACTAAAGCCAAAAGCATCATGGGAGATATACCTGGTGCAAAAGACAAAAGTGCATTTGTAATGACGGCTGTTGCGCCAGTGCTTTCAAAGGCATCGCCAACTGGAAGCAATGCCCCTATGAGTACTATTACTGGCCAATCGATATGCGAGTAAACTTCTCTAAGTGGTATAACTTTTGTGACTATGACCCCTAGGACGGCTAGGGATAAAGCAATCTGGACAGAAAGTATATTAAATGCTGATAAAATAATAGCTCCACCAAAAAAGATCAAAACAAGAGTGCCGTCATGTTTCTTTCTTCCGAATGCAATCTTTCTTTCTGCCAAGGGCAATAAGGATAAAGCTGCAATCATTTCTGAAATGTTCTCAGGATCACCGTGTACTAATAATACGTCACCGGTTTTAATTCTGAAGGAGTGTAATCTTCCTCGATAAGGTACTCCCCTGCGACCAATGCCCAAAAGACTTACTGAATACCTCTTTTGCAAATTAATACTTTTCACCGATCTTCCCTCTATCAAGGAATATGGTGGGACTACGATCTCAAAGGTATCGGACATCTGGGAGTGGAGAATTTTCTTGTCCACTCTCTCTGGTCCAACAATCTCTAATCCGAATTTTGAACAAAATTTATCAATAGATGCTGGCCTTCCTTCAATTAACAAAATGTCTCCATCCTTCATCATAAAAGTATTGTCTGGTGTAATAAATTTCTGACTATCGTGGACTAAAGGAAATAAAACTATATCCAAATCTTCCAAATCTTTTTCAATCTCCTCAATAAACTTCCCACAAAAACTAGATCCACTTGTAACACTTACTTCAGCGATATAGGACTCTATGTCAAAAATATCGCCATTTTGTCCAATCTTCGTCGTTCGAACCTTAATGAGTCTCCATCCAATAACGGAAATGAACAATATTCCTACTAGGGCTATAATTCCTCCTACTGGCATGTAATCGAACAATAGAAAATTCTCACCAAATTCTTTAGCGCGATAACCAGAGATAATAATGTTAGGCGGTGTTCCTATAAGTGTACCCATTCCGCCGAGCAAGGCAGCAAATGAAATCGGCATCAGAACTTGCGAAATGGGCCTTTTCACTCGATGCGCAGTGCTTATTGCAACGGGCATGAATATTGCTAGTGCCGCTATATCGTTAATGAATAGAGACAGGCTTCCCGTCAACAGACACAAAGTCAAGATGTGGAGAGTGGTATTTTTAGCGGTTTTCTTAATAAGATTTTCTACTGGATCCATTGCTCCAGAGCGTCCAATCGCATAAACCAATATTAATACCAGAGCTACGGTAATTGTGGCTGGATGCCCAAACCCATTAAATGCATTGTTTGGGGTAATTAATCCTGTTAGCACACAGACAATGAGTCCAAAAACGGCCACAAGATCATGCCTAAACTTGCCCCAGATAAACAACCCGATTAAAGTTATTAAAATCACCAACATTGTAATCTGTTCTGTCATGTGTAGAAAAAAAACAAAATCATATCCAATTTGCAACCAAAAGAGATCAGCGAAACATTACATTTGGGCACTTAGTTTGCTTGCTGCTTCGTTATCTACGAGCCAAGTAACTTTTTTGGCCCATTCTTTATTTAATTGAGCTGGTTTAGTTTTAGGGTCATAGCTATCTTCGAGTACTGTTTTAAGTGCCTGGTTTTTTGCTTTTCCTGTTACAATTATGAGGATATTTGAAGATCTTCTGAGGCCATTTGGGGTGATGGTTAGTCGGGTGTCTTTACCTGGGACGTCGATGGCTGCAAAGTTTTCAACTGGATTTTTGTGGATTAAGGGGCTGTGTGGGAAGATTGAGGCAATATGGCAATCGTCACCCATGCCTAGGATGCATAAGTCAAAACATGTATTTGGGGGAAAGAAGTTATTATAGTCCTCTGCTGCTTCTTGAGGGGAAACTACGACCTTCCAGGGATGTTTTTTATTTTGAGTAACGCCTAATGGATAAAGCATTAGGCGGTCTGCATTGCCGAAGTTGCTCTCGTGGTTTTCTAAGGGAACATATCTTTCATCGCTTGTCATCCAAATAATTTGAGTTAGCAAATATGGTTTTAAAATGTTTTTTGCGACTACCCATCTATAAAATTCTTTTGGAGTGGACCCTCCGGGCAAACCTATTGTGAAGGGTCCGTTTTTTTTTGCACAGAGCTGTTGAATTATTTGGATTATTCGTTGAAAGATCTGATCACGACTAAGTATGTAGATGTTTCCGTAGACTGTTTGAATTTCTTTCATAAACTTCTAATAAAATATTGCAGTTGCTAGAGCTTCTTCTGGGTTCATTTCTTAGGTGTAGGGGATAACTGATTTTTTCATTATAAGTATTTCGGTGACCATGGGTATTGGCATTTCAAGTCCTGGCATTATGTTAAAGATGCTGTTCATGATTTAAAATCCGGGTTTTCTCCATGCATGTTTACGTTCAGCGAGTAGTAGATCTGCGGCGACGGGCCCCCAAGAACCTGCGGTGTACGTCTCAATACCATGGTCCTTGGCTGATTGCCAGGACTCTAGGATTGGGGAGTAGAGATTCCAGGAAACTTCGGTTTCATCGCCTCGAATGAATAAAGTACTGTCCCCTATGATTGCGTCTAAGATTAATCGTTCATAGGCTTCTGGAGTGTTTGAGCCAAAAGTTGTGGCATATCTGAAGTGCATTTTCACTGGTTGAATTATTGTTTCAAGGCCAGGAACTTTTGAATTGAGGAGGAGCGTGGTGCCTTCATCGGGTTGAATTTGAATAACTAAGGTATTTTGTGCTAGATCGAATTTATTGGACTCTTTGAATAAACTGCCTGGTGCGGGTCTGAAGTGGACTGCAATTTCGCTTACACGTCTTGCCATGCGTTTTCCGGAACGCATGTAGAATGGGACTCCATTCCAACGCCAGTTATTGATATTTAGGCATAAAGCGACGTAGGTTTCAGTCCAGGAGTGGGGATTGATGCCTTTTTCTTCTCGAAAGCCGACGACTTTGTCACCATGGATTAGGCCTTCCGTGTATTGGCCACGAACGACGTCTCCTCCTTGGAGTTTTAAATTCAAGGGTTGGATTGCTTTAAGTAGTTTTACTTTTTCATCTCGTATGTCTTCGGATTTTGTAGAAATTGGAGGTTCCATAGCTACGAGGCTGAGGAGCTGCATCATATGGTTTTGAATCATATCTCTCAGTGCCCCGCTTTGATCATAGTAGCCAGCGCGACCGGCAACGCCCATGTCTTCGGCTACGGTGATCTCGACGTATTCGACATATTTTAAATTCCATATCGGCTCAAATATTGAGTTAGCAAATCGTAATACAAGCAAGTCCTGTACGGTTTCTTTGCCTAAATAATGGTCGATTCGGTATATTTGGTCTTCTGTAAATTCCTTACTAATTATTCTATTTAGTTCTTTTGCAGAGCTTAGGTCACGTCCAAATGGTTTTTCGACGATTATTTTACTGGCAAGAGGGGAGCCGCGATGCTTTGAGGCGAGGCCGCTTTTACCTAAATTTTCCAGTATTGGTTTGAAAACACTGGGGGGGGTAGACACATAAAACAATATTTGGATGTTTCTTCCAAGGTTATTTTCGATAGTTTGGATTTTGTTATGCAAAGCCTTAAAAGCTTGTAGATCATCATAGTCACCTGTTTCAAAAAATATATTCTGTTGTATTCGAGCCCAGACTTCTTGATTTAAGGGTCTTCGAGAGTGTTCAAGAATACTGGTGACTGTTAATTCGCTAAACTCTTCTTTAGACATTGTTTTGCGTCCAAAACCAAATAGATAAAAATCATTGGGCAGCAGACTGTCTAAACTTAAATTGAATAAGGCGGGAATAAGCTTGCGTGCGGTTAGGTCACCAGATGCGCCAAATATCACTATCACTGTGGAGGGTGATCCACGGTGCTTGCTTAGGTCGTGCAAAAATGGATGTTTTTCGTCACTCATTGCTTAGGAGATGGAAATTTTTTGAAAAAAGTCGAACGTTAGTATAATGATTAACATTATTTTCTTTGTTTTGGCAAAGCTTTACTGTAACGATGTCGAATCTAAAATGTTTTGGACGAGGCTTTGCTGTTTTTAAGTAGGCTTTGCATACGCGCTCCAAATTCTTTTTTTTCTTTTTCGTTACTCTGTAATATGTAGGCATTAATCCCTCAATGGCGCTTGTTTTGACTTCAATGAATACAAGTACCTCACCATCTTGAGCGATGATATCGATTTCATCTTGTTTATACTTC
>Ga0207144_1014_pt1 | contig 42207 bp, 32 predicted proteins | sample Alteio_BWMinHeat_FD_153583 | JGI IMG/M metagenome (GOLD analysis project Ga0207144, IMG submission 153583) | Enriched cells from forest soil in Barre Woods Harvard Forest LTER site, Petersham, Massachusetts, United States -... | ecosystem: Environmental > Terrestrial > Soil > Temperate forest >...
CGATTTTGGCAGAGCCATCGCTACCGACCGTGGCGGTGGCTGGGCACCAGCCGATCGCGGGCGTGACGAATATTGTGCTGGACCACAAACGGGCGGCGCGGTTGGCTCTTGAGCACCTGAAGGAATTGGGCCACGAGAGAATTGCGTTCCTGCAGGGGCAGGTTTTCAGCTCGGACTCCGAGGAGCGGTGGAATGCGATTTGCGAGGTGGCCGTGGAGCTGGGAATTCGAATTCGACCGGAGCTGACGATACGGATCGAGAGCAGAGTTTCCACCCCGGAAGTGGGGTTCCCGGTAACGAAGGAGTTGCTGGCGAGGAGGGAGCCTTTCACAGCGCTCTTTGCGTATAACGATATTTCTGCGATTGGGGCGATATGGGCGCTTCGCGAGGCGGGATTGCGCGTGCCGCAGGATGTGTCGGTCGTGGGATTCGATGATATTCCGGGAGCGGCTTTCGCGAATCCCGGACTGACGACGGTCCGGCAGCCCCTGCTGCGGATGGGAGAGATCGCAGCGCAAACGCTGGTCAGTCAGATCGAGGAGCGCGAGAACTATGTTCCGGAGATCGCGATCGAGCCAGAGTTCGTGATTCGTGATTCTACGGCGTGCGTGAAGCCGGCGCCTGCGCTGAGTTCTAGACTTTGAAACAACACACGATTCCTTACACCTTATTTGCTGCTTTAGAGTGCCTTTCACGGCTTCGAGAGAAATTCACTTAGAAGCATGTGGAAGTGGTGTACGCCATTTTCGCGTTTGACGGAGTAGCGGCCACGGTCGTAGGTTGCGGAGTTTAGTCCGCGCTGGACATTTCTGCAAAGATCGATGTCTTCCTGCTGAACTTCATCGCTAAAAGCTACGGCGCGTTTGATACGTTCGCGAACCTTTTCTGAATGCGCGCCGTGGAAAAACCACTCGAAGATGGTCAGGGTTTTCTCGTGCGATAGAGGAACGATGAGATTGGTGGAAAGATTATCCGGATAGATGTTGAGCATGAGATTGGGGAAAATCCAGAAGTACAGGGCTTCCTGAAGGCCGCTGCCCGGCGGGTAGAAACGCTCACCTGTGTCTCCCGGCTTCATGACTCGGATGGGGGCGAATTGCTGGGAATAGTAGCGGTAGGTGTCGGTGCGGTAGTTTGCGTAATCGATTTCGCGCATAAGGCCGGGGTGAGCGATGGGGATGTGGTAGCCCTCGAGATAGTTGTCGACGTAAACCTTCCAGTTGCAATCGATGATGTAGTCTCTTCGCTCGACGAGTTGCAGGCCAGCGAATTGGAAGCCGCGAGCTTGCTTGGGAATTTCGCCGAGGTAGGTGGAGAGCGGTTCGACGTTTTGACCGAAGTTGACGAAGATGAGCTGCTCCCAGGTCTCGAGACGGAGCGGCACCATGCCCATGGTGCTGCGGTCGAAGAATTCAACGCCATCGACATCGGGAGTGCCGATGAGGCGGCCTTCGAGGGTGTAGGTCCAGCCGTGATAGGCGCAGCGGAGGACGTTCTTGGAGCCGCAGCCTTGCGCGATGGGTCCGGCGCGATGGCGGCAGACGTTGCTGAACGCACGAAGGGTACCGTGCTTGTCGCGGACGATCACGACGGGTTCGCCGATGACGTCGACGGTGAAGAAGGTTTCGGGGTCGGAGATGGTGAGCGGGACACCGTTCGCCGTTTGGCCGCAGGGTTGGGAGAGAGTGCCGACGAGTTGCCAGGCACGTCGGAAGATGCGGGACTTTTCGAGGTCGAGGATGGCAGGGTCGGTGTAGAAATGGGAGGCGAGGGTGTGGGCGGATTCGATTCGAGAGTGGACGTCGGGCCTAATGAACGGGGCGGACATGGGTTACTCAGAATTTGCGGGTTTCCCGGCGGGACCAGCGCTCGACGACGATTTTGGATTCGGTGAAGAACTCGACAGCGTCGCGACCTTGGCCGTGGAGGACGCCAAAGAAGCTCTCTTTCCAGCCGCTGAAGGGGAAATAGGCCATGGGAGCGGCGACGCCGATGTTGATGCCAACGTTGCCGGCGGGCGCTTCGTAGCGGAATTTGCGGGCGGCAGAGCCGCTGGTGGTGAAGAGCGAGGCCTGGTTGCCATAGGGGCTGCGACGGAGAAAGTCCATGGCGTCGTCGATGGAGCTGGCGTGAACGAGGCTGAGGACAGGGCCAAAAATTTCCGTGTTGGCGAGCTGGCTGGAAGAGGGGAGGCCGTCGAGAATCGTGGGAGTTAGAAAACTTCCAGATTCGTAGTTGGCGACCTTGGTTTCGCGGCCGTCAAGGATGGCCTTGGCGCCTTCGCCGACACCGGCGGAGATGAGAGATTCGATGCGACCTTTGCTGACGGGAGAAATGACGGGACCCATTTGGATGTTGGGCTCGAGGCCATTGCCGACTTTGATTTGCGCTGCGGCGTGGGCGATGGAATCGCGGAAGGTTTTTTGGGCTTCGCCGATGGTGACAGCAACGGAAACGGCGAGGCAGCGCTGGCCAGCGCAGCCGAAAGCTGAGTCGCTGATGATTTGCGTGGCGAGTTCCATGTCCGCGTCGGGGAGAACCACGACGTGATTCTTTGCGCCGCCCTGACATTGGGCGCGTTTGCCAGCGACGGCCGATCGCGCGTAGACGTGCCGGGCGACGGGAGTGGAGCCGACAAAGCTGATAGCGCGGACGTGCGGATGATCGCAAAGAGCGTTCACGACGTCTTTCCCGCCGTTGATGAGATTGACGACGCCTTTGGGCAGGCCGGTTTTTTCGAGAAGCTCGAAGGCACGGCAGAGGCTAAGGGGAACGCGCTCGGAAGGCTTGATAACGAAGGTGTTGCCGCACGCGATGGCGTAGGGAAGAAACCAGTAAGCAATCATAGCAGGGAAATTGAAGGGTACGATGGCGGCGACGACGCCGAGGGGCTGGCGAATTTGCATTTCGTCGACGCCGGGAGTGACGTCTTCGAGGTTGTAGCCCTGCATCATCATGGGAATGCCGCAGGCGACTTCTACGTTCTCGATGCCGCGACGGAGTTCGGCTTTAGCTTCTGCGAAGGTCTTGCCGTTTTCGAGAGTGATCAGCCGGGAGAGTTCGTCGAGGTGTTCTTCGAGGAGATTTTTGAGCTTGAAAAGATACTGAACGCGCTCGCCAGGAGGAGTGCGGCGCCACGCGGGAAAGGCGGCGGCGGCGGCCTGGACGGCAGCGTCGACATCGGCGGGTGACGACATCGGCGTGCGGGCGAGGATCTCGGTAGTGGCGGGATTAGTGACGTCGAAAAATTCGCTAGAGAAGGGTTGGCGCCAGGCGCCATTGATGTAATTTTGCAGCTCGGTGACTTGGGTTGTTGCGGCACTGCTCATGACTTGCTCCTTGGCATTTGCATCAGAAAGAAGTCTCGGTCTGGCTAGTTTACCAAAGAACTGCAAGGTTGAGAGTTGAAACCTAGTTGCAAAACGGACATCTAGGAGCGATTAGTCCCGTGCCTTGGCGTCGCGCCAAGTGCGCCAAGCGAGCCAAGCGACGGTGGCGAGCATGCCCAGCCAGCCGAGGGCGCGGGTCGTCGCGCCGATTTGCAGATCTTTTCCAAGCAGGCCCCAATGAGTGAAAAGAATCGTCCAATCGCTTTCCTCCGAGCCTACCAGCGGTAATGCGGACGTGCGGGCGTCGGCCATGTAGGTGCCGATGTAGAGGAAGTTTTCGAAGAACCAGAAGCTCGAGAAGGCGACGGCAGTGGTTTCGCGTTTCCACCAGAAATAGGCGCCGCAGAGGAGCGGGACCAGGAGTTCGCCGAGTGTGCCGCCGAGAATCATGATGGTGTGGCCGAACCAGCTGAAGAAAAAGTGGCCGCCTTCGTGAATCATGAGATTGACGTAATCGATGATCAGAAAACCGGCGCGGTCGGCGGCGGCGTAGAGCAGGAAGACTAGATAGAAGACGAGCCAGGCGATTCCGGCGAAGCGGGAGAAGGGCTTCCAATCGGGGAAATCGTCGTCGAATAAAGGCATGGGAGCAGGCTAGCAAGGATTTTCGAGTTGCAGAAGCGGGCTATGTGAAGTTTCCTCTTGCGAGACATATGAGTTCGTGAATCGTGACGGATGAAAAGGCGTTTCGGCTCCGGGCCCAAAGCCATACTTTGGCGGTTAGTTAGCCTCGACGCAAGGCGGCGTACGAGGTTCGACATCAGGGGCAACGGGAGGGGCAAGCCCTCCCTTTAGAGGATCTTATTCGCTGGGATTCGTTGGAATTTCTTAGGGACTCGACACGCAAAGAAAATTTAGGGCTGCGGGAGCGACGCTAGAGCTTCATAGGCGGCGCCGAGGAGCGGGGCGGATTCGTTGAGGACGACGGAGACGGGGATGTTGCTTAGAAGGCTTTCGAATTTCCATTTGTCGCGGAAGGCGGCAAAGAAGGCGCCGTCCTTGATCTTCTCGATGATTTTTACGGCGATGCCACCGGCAACGTAGACGCCGCCTAGGGCGAGAACTTTGAGAGCCAGGTTGCCGGCCTCGGCGCCGTAGATGGCGGTCCAGAGATCCAGAGTGTCAGAGCAGACGGGACATTCTTTGGAGAGTCCGAGTTTAGTGATTTCGGGGGCGGGATCCATGCCCGGATCCTCGAAGGAGTGGTGCTTGACGTCTGGGGCAAGGAATTCGTGAATGGTGCGAAAACCGCGGCCGGAGAGGATGAGCTCCCAGCTTACTTGCGGATAGCGGCGGCGCATGAAGCGGAGAAGTTCGATCTGCTGTTCGGTGTGCGGCGCGAAATCGGAATGGCCGCCTTCAGAAGGCACAACGCGGTAGCGGGCGCCATCCCAAATGAGGATGGATTGGCCGAGACCGGTGCCGGCAGCGAGGAGAGCGCGGGTTCCGCCGTACTCGGGCTCGCCAGGATTGAGGATGCAGTATTCCTCGGGAGCGAGATGCTCGATGCTGTGACCGGTGGCGCCAAGATCGTTCATCAGGACAACGTCTGCTAGGTTCAGCACGCTTGCAAGGGTGGAGGCTTCGACGGTCCAGGGGAGATTTGTGGCTCGGACGCGATTGTTAATGACCGGGCCAGCGACTCCAAATCCGGCTGCGCGAATTTTCTCCTTTTTAAGATGAAGTGCGGCCTGCAGTAAGAATTCCCGCACGATAAGGTCAAATTGCGCAAAATCCTTGCTGGCAAACCGTTGCTTAAAGACGGGAGTAAGCTTCCCGTTTTTCTCGGAGAAGAGCGCCAGGTTGCACTTTGTACCGCCGACGTCGCCCGCAAGAATCACCGCATCCCCCTGTCTTGCTGCTGTTCGCTATCGCTACCCGGGCTCGAAATCATGGATTGACCCACTTTTTCCCGTCACGTTCGAGCAGGAGATCCGATTCGCGCGGGCCCCAGCTTCCCGCAGAATACTCCGGGACCCTGGCGCTTTTCGCCGCGCTCCAGACGTCTAGAATGGGGTCGATGAGCGCCCAGGCCGCTTCGACGTTGTCGCCGCGATCAAAAAGCGTGGCGTCGCCGCGCAGGCAATCGTTGACGAGCGTGGCGTAAGCGCTGCGCGAGGCTTCGCCAAAGCCTTCCTTGTAGCTGAAGTTCATGTTGACATTTCCGATGCGCATCTCAGTTCCTGGGCGCTTGGCGCCGAAGGAAACGGAGATGCCCTCTTCCGGCTGGATGTTGAGAATCAGGCGGTTCGGCTCGATGGCACGATCACGGAAGACGATGTGGGGGGCGCTGCGGAACTGAATCATGATTTCAGTGCTGCGCGTGGTAAGGCGCTTACCGGTGCGCAAGTAAAAAGGGACGCCGGCCCAGCGCCAATTGTCGATCAACAACAGGGCGGCGACAAACGTTTCTGTCCGAGAGGTCGCGCTGACTCCAGGTTCTTCGCGATAGCCAGACAGGTGCTTGCCGTCCAGCTGGCCCGGCGCGTATTGGCCGCGCACAACGGATTGCGCGACCATCTCGAGATTGAACGGGCGGATGGATTGCAAAACCTTGAGCTTTTCGTTTTGGACGGAGGTGGCATCGAAGGAGGCGGGCGGCTCGACTGCGACGAGGGAAGTGAGTTGAAGGACGTGGCTTTGGATCATGTCGCGAAGCGCGCCCGTGGTTTCATAGAACCCGCCACGCCGCTCGACACCGAGTGTTTCCGCTGCGGTGATTTGAACGCAGTCGACGTAGTTGCGGTTCCACAACGGCTCGAAGATGCCGTTGCTGAAACGAAGAACCAGTAAATTCTGGACGGTGTCTTTACCGAGATAGTGATCGATTCGGTAGACCTGCTTTTCCTCGAAAACATTGAGAACGATCTCGTTGAGTTCCTTGGCGGTGGCGAGATCGCGGCCAAACGGCTTCTCAATGATGATGCGCACCCAGGAATTCGGCGAGGACGGGCGCGCGAGGCCAGCGGCGCCGAGTTGCTCGACAATGTGGGGGTAGACTTCCGGCGGGGTGGAAAGGTAGAAGAGGCGGTTGCCGCTGAGTTTTTTTTCTGCTTCGAGCTCCACGAGGCGTTTGACAAGGTGCTGGTAGGCTTGCGGATCGGAGTAGTCGCCCGAGATGTAGTGGAGGCAGGACGCGAAATCGTCCCACTGCTTCGGGTCGATCTGGCCGAGCTCGGACAAGGTCTTAGCGGCTTCGCCGGTGGTGGCCCGAAAATCTTCGTCGCTCATGGGAGTGCGGGCGAACCCCACGATGACGTAGCGGGAGCCGAGAGAATTGTGAGTAGCGAGATCGAACAACGCCGGAATGACTTTGCGCTTGGCTAAATCGCCCGAGGCGCCAAACAGCACGACGGCACAGGGCTCTGCCGTGCCGCCGTAAAGACTTCCAGATCGGTTGGTATCCTCAGCCATTGGTCCCCTCAGCTCGTCTGCGCACTTGCCGCGCCTGAAAGCGGGCGTAGGAAACTATACCTTAACGCCATGATTTCGAAGCTCGGAACGCAATTGCTCCGCATTTTGATGATGGATCACGTTGAACCCCAGGCGGCGGGGGCATTCAAGATTGAGTGACCGGTCATCGATGAAGACACACTGCTCCGGCGGGCGTTGCGTGACCTCGAGGGCGATGCGAAAGATCGTCTCTTCAGGTTTGCGCGAGCGGACGTAGCAGGAGCTGAAGAAAACGAGAAAATCGCGGCGCAGATAGAAGGCTTCGATGCGGTATTGGTTTAGCTCGAGGGGCTCGTTGTTGATGGAACCGATAAGGTACTTGCCGGTGCGCACGGCATCGGCGAGGACGGCTCGGGTTTCCGGATGTTCTTTCGACTGCGCGAACATGAAGGCGGTGAACTCTTCGCGGGTGAACGAGCGCGGGCGATAAAAGAGAGTGCGGTCCAGGTATTCATTCAGCGTGATGTGGCCGGAATCGAAGGCGGGAAAGGAAAGATCGTGACGGTCTTGAAATTCTTCATAGTCAAACTTGAAAGTAGTGGCAGCTGCCCGGCGCGAGTTACGGTCCCAGCCGTTGGTAAGAATGACTCCGCCAATGTCCCAGAACAGCGTCGTGATCTCAGGCAAATGCGCCGGACCTCCGCCAGTGCAATAAAGGTATCCATAATAAACGTTTCGGGCCAAGAAAACACATGAATGGCGTATTTCAAACGGTTCAACACGGGAGGGGCGTCTACAGGGGGAATCCGGTCTGAACGGCGGAGATGGGCTCTCGCCAGGGAGTGCTTCCGCTGGCGAGTCGACCGACGATCGATGAATGCCTATTGCTGATTTGGATTTGCGCTCGGGGTTGGTTTTGGAACCTGGACTTCTGCCTTGGGCTGAACGGACATCAGTTCGACTTCAAAGATGAGGGTTTCGTTGGGGCCGATGCTGCCACCAGGGCCGCCCCGCGCGCCATAGGCAAGTTCCGATGGAATAAAAAGTTGCCACTTGGACCCAACGGGCATGAGCTGCAACGCCTCGGTCCAGCCCTTGATCACATTGCTGAGGGGAAATGTGGCGGGCTGGCCGCGTTTATAGGAGCTGTCGAATTCGGTGTTGTCGAGAAGCGTGCCCTTGTAGTTGCAGACGACGGTATCCGTGGCTACCGGCTTTGGACCCGTTCCTTCTTTCAAGATTCTGTATTGCAGGCCACTCGGGAGGGTGATGACGCCGTCTTTCGTCTTGTTGTCGGCTAGAAACACCTCGCCTTCCTTTTTGTTGGCCTCTCCCTGCACAAGCGCCTTCTCTTCCTGTTTCTTGCGCATCTCGGTCTGCAGTGTGACCATCACGGCCCGCGCTTCGTCGTCTGTCAGCAGCGGCTTACTGTCGGCCAAACCATCTTTCAGGCCGCGCAGGAGAATACTTGTGTCAACATCGACAGCGTCCTTGTGCATGCTCTTGCCGATATTCAGACCGATGGCGTAGCTGGCCTTTTCTTTCTGCGTTTTGAGTGTCAGAACGGCTGGTTTTTTTACCACGGTGGAGCCTGGCTTGGCCGCGGGTGGCTTGGGTGTCGTAGCTGGAGGGGTTTGTGGAGTGCTTTTGGCGGGAGTCTGCTGCGCTTGAACAATGCCAAGGATCATCAACCCCGCCGCAACTGTTGATACCGCTAAAGCGTATGGTTTTCGCATAATCCTATTGTTACACTGCTCTGCCGTCTCCGCAAATCATCATTATGCCCCCCAATGTATCAATGGATAACAACCGTGTGCGAACGCTCTCTGAAAGGTGGCACACACTAGGCAATTTCGTGAAGATGCAGTATGTTGAGAATTGGCAATCTTGAGAGGTGCTTCGAATGGCGAACGAGTCTTGCGATCCCGCTCCGGCCCAAAGCGATCCGGTCAAGCCCGGAACACGGATGGTGATGTGCGTGAAGTTCGGCAAGGAGATGCCGGGACTCGACCGCATTCCATGGGCGGGGGAATTGGGGAAGCGCGTTTACGAGAATGTTTCGAAAGAGGCCTGGAAACTGTGGATCGAGCATTCGAAGATGATCATGAACGAGTATCGGCTCAATCCCATTGACCCGAATTCGCAGAAAATCATGGGAGAGCAGATGGAGGAGTTTTTCTTTGGCGCTGGCGCCAAGCTGCCCGAAGGCTACGTAGCTCCCAAAGCCAAGGGCTAGTTTCCTCGAGCGGGCAGGCGGCGTGTGACCGGGTGTTCGACAGGCAAGCGCGGCGTCAGTGCAAAATGCAGCTTGGCGTGGGCGGTGCGGATCGCTTGTTCAGCCTCTTCGGCAGTATTTCCTGTTGCAAACAGAAAACCCATGTAGCTTGAACCTTCGGGCCAGGCGGCGATGTAATCGTGCAGGCGCGCAGTGATTTCGAGCGCAGCAATTCCAGGGACGCTTCGCGCAGGGTCTTCGCCTTCGATTTTTTCCAGGACGCCGCTCTTGGGGACGGGAATCATCATTACGCCGGAGGCAGCTTGTTCCCGCGGCCAATCGCTTCCCGATACACCTAGCGCGTGGCGCAAGAGCAATTCTTCGAGGCCGATGGGTTGGCTGGCCGCGTCCGGTGCAAATCGCAGCGCCCGCGCACAGAGGCCGCCGATGGGCCGCGGCGCAACTTCCAGTGGCCAAACGCCCTCGTCGTTTACGCGGAACTCTGCGTGAACCGGGCCCTGCGACAGTCCGAGCGCGCGAACTGCGTCCACGGCGCAGCGTTCGATTTCGAGCTGCTGCGAATCGGCGAGGCGCGAAGGCGTAACGTAGATGGTTTCTTCGAAGTAGGGGCCTTCGAGAGGATCCGGTTTGTCAAAAATGGCCAGAACGCGCAGCTTGCCATCCGTCAGCAAACCTTCTAGGGCTACTTCCCTGCCAGGAATATATCCTTCGACGAGGATTTGATCGAGGTTCGGCTCGCGCGTGGCGCGGATTTCCGGGGATTCCAGCAAGCGGCGGATCCGGGTGGAGGCGGAAATAAATTGTTCGCGGGAATTTGCGCGGATCACGCCTTGGCTGGCCGAGAGCGATAGTGGTTTTAGGACGCAAGGATAAGATACGCCGAGCAGAGATGGTTCTGGCGCGGGATTAACCGAGAGAGAGAGAAACCAGGGCACGCGTAGACCAGCATCGCGAAATACTTCGCGCATGCGCAGTTTGCTGCGGCAGGCCTCCACGGCGGCGGGATGATTGTAACGAATTCCGAGCCCGCGGGCGACGTAGGCGGCAGCCACGGCAGGACGGTCGCCGAGAGCAAGAATTCCATCGACGTTTTGCTGTTGATCGCGCACCGCTTCGAGTACCGCATAGGCAGCCGCGTCCGGCGCCTCGAAATTTACGGAAATCGCGCGGTCGCCCCAAGGATCGTCGAGTTGGTGACAGCGATCCGTGACGAACAGGAGATCGACGCCGCCCTTTCGAGCGGCTTGCTCGAAGCTGCGCGTCTGGTAGCCGAGTTTGGCGGTGAAGAGCAGGAGTCGCGGCATTTGCTTTTGTTTCTAAGGATTCGTGAACATGGCGGCTAGACGTACCTGCCGGTGGCCGGTACCGCTTCTTGCAGCTTCTTCGAGACTTGGCCGAGCGAGACAAACTGTTCGCGGGTCGGCTCGGCGCAGCAGTACCACGGTTCGCTGAGAAACGGAATGGCGGCAATGGGCGCTTGCGATGTTGGAAGGAGAGGAGCAGCGAGCCCGGCAGCAGCATGCGCTGTTTTCCAGATGCGTTCGAAAATGATCGAGCGAGATTCCTTTCTGCGATCACCCTCGGCGGCGACAGCTTGTACCGTTTCGCTGAGCGCGTCGACGCGCGGATCACAATGTTTCCAGGGATAGAACAGCGACTGCGGATCAAACGGCCCGACGTTGCGGCGGACTTCGTCCAACTCCAGAAGCCGCGAACCTTGTGGAATGAGCAAGCGGATGCCGAGCTGGATGGGCGCGACATTTTCCATCAAGGATTCAGCGTGCAACACGCGCAGTAGATCCAAGTAGCTTTCCATCGTGGTCCATTGGGTGAAAGGGACGAACGTGGGGTGAAGAATCAGGCCGAGCGTGCGGAAAGCGTGAACAACGTGCAAAAAATCCTCGCGAGTGTGGCCTTTGTCGAGAACGCGGAGCACGGCGTCATCGAGATATTCGACCGCGCTTATGACGAAGAGGCAGCCGGTGTCTTTCAGCTTTGGCAGGTGCCATTCGTATTTTCGTAAGTGCTCAATTTTTATGGTGACGTCGTAGGTTACGCTGGGAAATTCGCGGTGCAATTCTTCGGCAAGCTCGAGGGCGTGGCGGATGCCATTGAAAAAATCGGGATCGCCGAAAGAAATGTGCTGCGCGCCGGCGGCGACTTGCTGGCGAATGTCTTGCATGACCACGTCGCGGCTGACGATTCGAAAGACGCCTTTATAGACTGGGACAATGGGGCAATGGCGGCAAAGATGTTTGCAGCCGCGGCTGGCTTCCGTCGAACCCACGAGCCGGAAGCCACCGCCGGGAACAATGAGGTGGGCATACTTGTCGATGGGTGGCATCCCCGAGCGGTCCGGGACCTCAAACGTGAGGCGTTCGGTCGAGACCAGAGGTTCCGGTTGCGGTGACGGTTTGGCACGACCGTCGCTTTCGACGCGCTCCACGAGTTGCGCAAGCCCTTGCTCGAATTCCCCGCCGAGAACGGTCGCGACGCCAAGCGTTCGCAGGTAATCTGCATTCATGGGCGCATACAGACCGTAACAGCAAAGATGAGCGAGCGGGTTCTGCTGGCGCAGGCGCGGGATCAGCTTTGCAGCAAGACGCGTCGCGGTGTGCATCGGGATGTATATGGCGATCAATCCGGCGGCGCCAACAGCGGTTTCGTCCAGAGATTGGCGGGAAAGGTCGAGACAGACAACTTCATGGCTGCGCTTGCGCAGCCAGGCTGCAGCGGACACCAGTCCAAATGGCTGCCGCCCGAGCTCATATGTTGAAATCAGGACGATGTTCACGTCTTGAACAGTATAACCGCTGCTCCGCCGCAAGGAATCGTTTTCGGTTATCATAGAAGGCTGCTGGCTGGATCGAAAGGACGGCGACAATGGCTATTGCCGCAGGGAATTCTTTCGGAACGCGCGACAAACTCAATGTGGGCGCGCAATCGTTCGATATTCACCGGCTTGAGTTTCTTGAAAAAAAGATCTCCTGCGATTTGGCGAAGCTGCCGTTTTCCCTCCGGATCCTGCTCGAAAACCTTTTGCGCTGCGAGGAAGGGCAGTTTGTACGGGCCGATGATATTCGAGCGCTGGCAAACTGGACGCCGGGAGCCGCTGAAAAAGAGATCGCGTTCATGCCCGCGCGCGTATTGCTCCAGGATTTTACCGGAGTGCCCGCCGTGGTCGATTTGGCCACGATGCGGGAGGCCATCAAGCGCATGGGCGGCAATCCGAGGCTGATCAATCCGCTTTTCCCGGCGGAGCTGGTCATTGACCATTCCGTGCAAGTCGACAGCTTCGGCAGCGCGAGCGCTTTTGGTTTGAACGCCGAACTGGAATTCCAGCGGAATATTGAACGCTACGCGTTCTTGCGCTGGGGACAGACTGCGTTTCAGAATTTCAAGGTGGTGCCGCCGGATACGGGGATCTGCCATCAAGTGAACCTCGAATACCTCGCGCGGGTGGTGTGCGCGATGCCGTCGGGGAGCAGGGTCGAAGCGTATCCCGATTCCGTTGTGGGCACGGATTCGCACACGACGATGGTGAATGCTCTTGGTGTGTTTGGTTGGGGCGTGGGAGGGATCGAGGCAGAAGCGGCAATGCTTGGCCAGCCGTCTTCGATGCTAATTCCCGACGTGGTTGGTTTCCGCTTGCACGGGAAACTTAGCGAAGGGTGCACCGCCACAGACTTGGTTTTGACCGTGACGGAAATGCTGCGGAAGAAGGGCGTGGTAGGCAAATTCGTAGAGTTCTGCGGGACGGGGCTCTCCAGCTTGAGCGTGCCGGACCGGGCGACGATCGCTAACATGGCGCCGGAGTACGGCGCGACGATGGGATTCTTCCCTGTCGACGAGGAGACACTCGCGTACCTGCAATTTACAGCGCGGGGGGCTGAACAGATCGCGCTTGTCGAGGCGTATTGCAAAGAGCAGATGCTGTTCCGGACCGATGACATGGCCGATCCGGTGTTCAGTGACAAGCTAGAGTTGGATCTCGGAACCGTAGAGCCGACGGTCGCGGGGCCGAAGCGCCCGCAGGATCGCGTGTCGTTGCGCAACGCCAAGAGTTCTTTCACCAAGGTCGTGGAAGGAACTCCGGATAGACACGTTGCCGTGCGGAATAACGGCGACTCATTTGATCTTTCAAGCGGGGCGGTGGTGATTGCGGCCATCACGAGTTGCACGAATACTTCGAACCCTTCGCTGATGCTGGGAGCGGGCCTGCTCGCGAAGAAGGCGGTCGAGCGAGGGCTGCGTGTGAAGCCGTGGGTCAAAACAAGTCTTGCGCCGGGTTCGAAGGTGGTGACCGACTATCTCGAAGCCTCCGGGTTGATGTCGTATCTTGAAAAATTGAGCTTTCACCTGGTCGGATACGGATGCACGACGTGCATCGGAAACAGTGGGCCGTTGCCGGAAGCGATTGGCACGGCGATCAAGGACAACAACTTGGTGGCCGTGGCGGTGCTCAGCGGAAATCGAAACTTCGAGGGACGCATTCATCCGCTGGTGCGCGCGAACTATTTGGCGTCTCCGCCGCTTGTCGTGGCCTATGCGCTTGCCGGACGCATGGATATGGATTTGACGACGGAATCGCTGGGCTCGGACTCCGCGGGGAACCCGGTTTATCTGCGAGACATCTGGCCGACGCCACAGGAGATTGAATCGACCGTGCGCGATTCCGTGACCAGCGAAATGTACAGCAAGGAATACGCCAACGTGTTCGAAGGCGACGCGCATTGGAAATCCATGCCCGTTCCCGAAGGCGACTTGTATCGCTGGGACCCGAAGTCCACGTACATTAAGCAACCCCCTTTTTTTGAGAACATGCCGAAGACGCCGCCGTCTCTCGCTGACATTCACGGCGCGCGTGTTCTCGCCATTCTTGGGGATAGCGTGACAACGGATCATATCTCTCCAGCGGGATCGATTCCTGTCGATTCGCCTGCGGGGAAATACTTGATTGCGAATGGCGTGAAGCCGCACGACTTCAATTCGTATGGGGCGCGTCGGGGCAATCATGAAGTGATGATGCGCGGGACGTTTGCGAATATACGGCTGCGCAATCAACTCGCTCCCGGAACGGAAGGCTGTTGGACGCTCTTTCTGCCGGACAGCGAGAAGATGACCATTTATGATGCCGCAGTGAAGTATCGCGAAGGTGGAGTACCACTGGTCGTTCTTGCGGGCAAGGAGTATGGATCGGGGTCATCGCGCGATTGGGCGGCTAAGGGGACGCGATTGCTTGGCGTTCGTGCGGTGATCGCGGAAAGCTACGAACGCATCCATCGAAGCAATCTGGTTGGCATGGGAGTGCTGCCGCTGGAATTCAAGGCCGGCGAAAATCGCGAGACGCTCGGATTAACGGGACAAGAGGTTTTCGAGATCGAAGGTGTGGCGTCGCTTTCCCCCAAAAAAACGATCGTTGTGCGCACCAAATCCGGCGACGCCTCGACGAAGACGTTCACGGCCATGGCGCGCGTCGATACGCCGGAGGAAGTCTCCTACTATCACCACGGCGGGATCTTGCAGTACGTTCTGCGGCAGATGCTCTGAGTTTTGCTTCACTCTTTCCGAATTTATCTTCAGGCAGTGCGTCTCTAGTCTAAGTGCGTTCCTCACGCTTCTGCGCAACCACCAAACCCCGCGGCGTAGGTAAGAGAATCACCGAGATCAGTCCTTCCGCCTCGAGCTTGAGCGCGGCTTCGCGGACCGTTTTCATCAACGAACTTGCGTCGTGCATGAGGATTAGGCCATGCGGATTCATCTGCGCGAGAAACTTGCGCACTTCTTGCTCGCGTAGGGGCGCGTCACTGTCGCAGAAGAGAAGATCGATGCGGCCCTCGACTTTCATGTCCAAACTGGATTCGTTGCGCGCGTCAATCCATTGGCCGAGGCCGGAAGAAGCGAAGCGCTTTTGCGCGGCCATGAAAACTTTGGCGTCGTACTCGCACGTGATGACCCGGCCAAAGCCGTTGGCCTCGAGTCCTTCAGCGATGCGCAGCGTGCTTAGTCCGGAAAATGTGCCGGTCTCGACGATGAGTTCCGGCTTGATCGTGGTGACAATGGCTTTCAAGAAATCGAGCACTTCGACCTCGGCGCTCATCGAATCATACATGCGCCAGCGCTCGGGATGCGGGCATTCCGGCGTAGGGCGATGATATTCCGGTTGGAGAACGTCGCCGCGCGACACGATGTGCTCTACGATGCGGTGCTCTTTTTTCTGACCGTGGAATTGGTTTTTAATACGCCAAAGCAACACCGCGCCAAGCAGAATGGAAACGACGCTCGCCGACTGGGCGTTGGACATGCCGAAGAACGAACGCGGGTTGATGCGAATGAATTCGATGAGGAAGCGGGCGATCCCAGTGAGAATCAGGTAATTGCAGAAGATTTCGCCTTTGGCTTTGGGGCCGCGCAGAGACTTCGTGCCCATGTGCCAGAGAAAAGCTGCAATCGCCAGCCAGATGAAAAACTCATAAAGGGGAGTGGGATGTACGCGTTCGGCCGTGGGGACAAGACCGTTGGGAAAGCTCATGCCCCAGGGGAGCGAAGTCGCAATACCGTAGTCACCATCGCCAGAGAGTAGGCAGCCGATGCGTCCGATGGCGTAGCCGACGCATGCGGCAGGCGAGCAAATGTCCAGAAATTCGAGAATGGGGATCTTTGCCCAGCGCGCCAGAATCACGAGCGCAATAAATCCGCCGAGAAAACCGCCAAACCAGGCAAAGCCGTAGCGGCTGAGGAGTTGCGGCCAGAAGTTAACGAAGAATTCATGGGGACTCTCGAGAACGTGGTAAAGCCTTGCGCCGATCAAGCCTGCGAGGCCGGCAATTCCGATGATCAGAAAGCCTTCGTCTTTTTCGTTTCTGGCGGAAATGTTCTGGAGCTGCGATCTGCGTCGATCGAAATCGGCCTGTAAGACGTAGGCAGCAACCAGCATGCCGGTGGCAACCATCAGCCCAAACGTGGGGATGGCCCATGGTCCGAGATGCAAGAAAGGGATCATGTTTCGATCTGAGTCCGACTCCTTCGAGAGTATACATGACACAGCGAGCGCGCTTGGAGCTCCCGAGCGCATACGGCGGCCAAAGAGCGAAACGCATTATCTACTTGGTGGCTGGTGGCGCAGTGGGAGTGGAACGGCGGTGGAGAATGGCGCCGATCAGAAACCATATGGCCAGGGCTATCCATTCGGAGAGAGTGAAATGGCCGGGAAAGGCGGGGATTAGCTTCATCAGCAGGAGGAGCAAAGAAACGCACATGCCGAGAGTGGTGATGAGGCGCATGCGCAGAGATGGCTCGACCAGCCAGAAGGAGAGGCAGGCGGCCAGCCAGCCGAGGGCGGAGGCCATCGAGCCGACTTCGGTGACTGGCACGAGGATGGCATCGCCCAGAAGGAGTCCGAACAAGGTTCCTGCCGTGATGCCGATGATGGCGACGGACGGCGTGGAGAATCTTGTATGAATGGTGGCAAAGCGCGGAGCGACGGTGCCCCGGCGGGCGTAAGCAAAGAGGAGGCGCGTGGAGGCGGCGAAATTTCCGTTGAAACACTGGAAGAGGCCGAAGAGTGCCATGGTGAGAATGAGTTGTACAGGCCAGTGCCTGCCGATGCCGTGCTCGAAGGCTATGGCGGTGGCGAAGCGTTTTCCTAGCAGCGTCTGCCAGGGCGCGATGTACGCCACGGCTGCAATTGAAAGTGCATAGAAGAGCGCGCCGACTGCCAGGGCCAGGCCGATGGCCTGCATGTAGCTCGTTTGGCGGAAATCCGGGTTGGCTTCCTCCGCGTATTTGGGGACGGACTCGAAACCGGTCATGAAATAGGGAACGATCTGCAACGTCAGGAGGATGGAGCGAAACGGAGTGGCGTGAAAGGCGGGATGAAAATTCCCTTGAGCGCCGCGGACGCTGCTGATACCGACGAGCGCGACGAAGATAAGCAGAACCATGGAGGACATGGTTTTCTGGAAATTGGCGCTGAGACGGATGCCGCGGTAGTTGATGGTGGCCAGAAGCAGCGTGAGAGCGATCCCCAGGACAAGGCGCGGGAGGAAAACCGGCTGGCCCGCGACGCGATACAACTCGAAAGAATCAAGCGAAGGGAAAATGTAGGCGACGATTTTTCCGAGGGCGACGGCTTCCCACGGGCACACGATGAAGTAGGCGAGAAGCATCATCCAACCGGTGAAGTAGCTCACCATGGGCGGGAAAACTTGCGCGGTGTAGGCGGCTTCTCCGGCAGCGTCGGGGAGGCGCTTGACCCATTGGCCGTAGACGTAGCCGACCGGAAGCAGAATGATGCCGCCGATGGCAAATCCGAGTGCTGCGCCCGCAGGACCGCCTCGTCCCAGCCAATCGTCCATGAGGACGAGCCATCCGGTGCCAATCATGGTACCGAACGCGAGGGCAAAGTAGTCGTGCAGACGAAGTTTGCGAGCGAGAGAAGCCATTTAGAGGACGCAGAGCAATTCGTAGAGGAGATTCGCGGCAAGGAGCGAAGTAATTTCGCCGGTGTCGTAGGGCGGGGAGACTTCGACGAGATCACAGCCAATGATGTCGAGGCCGCGCAGTGCGCGAATTAGCTCGAGGATCTGGATACTGGTAAAGCCGCCCACTTGCGGAGTTCCCGTGCCGGGAGCGTAGGCGGGATCTACGACGTCGATATCAAGCGTGACGTAAACGGGGTTGCCGCGAAAGGCCCGCAGATGCCGCTGAACGGTTGCCAAACCCTTCTTGTGAAATTCCTCGGCAGTCACCATTCTCACTTTGTGAGCCCGGGCAAAATCAAAATCATCCTCGCCATAAACTTGGCCGCGAAGACCAACCTGCAACACTTCGCCATCCGCTAAGAGCCCCTCTTCAAAAGCGCGGCGGAATGGCGTACCGTGTGAGTACTTGCTGCCGAAATATTCGTCCCACAAATCGTTGTGAGCGTCGAATTGGATGAGGGAAACGGGGCCATGTTTTTTTGCGACGGCACGTAGGATGGGGAGGCTGATGGAGTGATCGCCTCCAACGCACACGCAACGCACACCGGCCTCGAGAAGCGGCGCAATTCCCTTCTCGATGCGAAGAAGCGTGTCCTCGATGGAAAGCGGATTCACGGGGAGATCCCCAAAGTCCGCGACACGAAATTTGGCGAACGGGTTCACATGCAAGACCGGATTCCAGGGACGGATGATCGCCGACTGTAGGCGAACATGACGCGGCCCGAAGCGCGGGCCAGGGCGATAGGTTGTGCCGCCATCGAAAGGCACTCCGATCAGGGCCACCTCCAGCTCTTCGGGCTGGGCCAGGTGCGGCAGCCGCATAAAGGTTGGAATGCCCGTGAAGCGCGCGTAGCTAAGTGCGTCAATCGGCTGAGGATGGGGCAACCGGAAGCGGCGGCGGGACTTAGGGAGGATTTTGGGCACGGCGAGGCATCTTAGTTTCAGCTACCAGGAGAAGTCAACGCGCGGGTAAGTGACGGAGTATGGCGTTTAAGCCCACGTAAGCCCACGCACAAACATAAATCCTCCGGAATCCGATGCGTTACAATTGTATGCACGAGATTTGACATTTCATTCATCTGCGCCCAACAAAGTGAATCTAGAACTAGCGTGGGTGAGTTCCTCACGGCAGCGCGTCGGTGGGTCCCGTCCGGATGCGGCCACCCATTTGCCTAAAACTAACGATAGTCAGCTAAGGAGAAGACGATATGCATGTTTGCAATATGCGGGCGGTGGCGTTCTTGGCAACGTTGGCCTTGACGTTCGCTCCTGTGGGCCCGGTGTCGGCAAATGATTTCCCGACGAAAACGCCGATAAAACACGTAGTTGTAATTTTCCAGGAAAATGTCTCGTTCGATCACTACTTTGGAACCTACCCACATGCGGCGAATCTGCCCGGTGAGACTCCCTTCGTCGCAAAGGACGCTACGCCGCGAGCAAATACACTGGAGGCTGCAGGATTACTCACAAGCAATCCCAACGTCGTCAACCCCTTCCGGATTCCACCTTCAGTACCTGTCACCTGCGATGAGGATCATAACTACAACGACGAACAGACGGCGTTTCACGGCGGGTTAATGGACACCTTCACGAAAGTAAGCTGCGTGGACGGTGTCTTAGGAAAAAACAGCACCATGGGTTACTACGACGGCAATACCATTGCGGCGATTTGGAACTACGCCCAACAATTCGCGATGAGTGACAATTCCTTCGGGACCACCTTTGGGCCCTCCACGCCCGGCGCCGTCAACTTAATCGCCGGCAACACGTTTCCCGCGACGCTGGCTCCCAAGACAGCAAACGGAAAGGCATCTAATCCAGCAGGCCAGATTGCCGGCGGCCGAATCGATCCCACCGTAACGGTTGGGGCGGTCGTTGGCGACCCACGTCCGCATCTGGACGAGTGCACACAGACTACGCGCGATCTCGCGGCGTCCAATCAGATCACTATGGGTGGAAAAAACGTGGGTGACCTGCTCAACGCGAAGGGAATAACGTGGGGCTGGTTCCACGGCGGCTTTGCTCCGACTGGAGTCAATGCGAACGGTCTTGCCGTGTGTGGCCAACACCACACTGGTTTGGCCGGCGACGATGCGGTTACGCAGTCAAGCGACGGCGACTATATTCCACACCACGAACCCTTCCAATACTTTCCGAGCACCGTTAACCCGCATCATGCCCGGCCGACCGACGCGAGGCTCATTGGAACATCGCGCGACGGTACGAACCATCAGTACGATTTGACCGATTTCCTTACAGCCTTGAATGAAGGCCAGCTGCCTGCTGTAAGTTATCTAAAGGCGTCGGCGTATCAAGACGGACATGCTGGTTATTCCGATCCGATCGATGAGCAAACTTTCCTGGTGAACACGATCAACAGCATCATGCAATCGCCGGAGTGGAAAGAAACGGCCATCATCATTGCGTATGACGATTCCGACGGTTGGTATGATCACGTGATGGGACCGATCGTCAACCAGTCGAATGTGCCGGGCGACGACCAATTGCTGGGGAACGGAAATTGCGGAACTCCCAAGCCCATCGACGACCAAGGCACGATTCAAAATGGACGGTGCGGCTATGGACCGCGGCTTCCGCTGATGGTCATTTCGCCATGGGCAAAATCCAACTACATCGACCACCGAGTGACGGACCAGTCGTCCATCTTGCGGTTCATCGAAGACAATTGGGACCTGGGCCGGATCGGCAATGGATCGACCGATGCTATCGCGGGCAGTCTGAACGGCATGTTCGACTTCGACGAAGGCCGGCGAAATCACAAGCTGATACTCGATCCCACGAGCGGACAGCAAGTCGACCAATAACTGAGGATACTTCAAAGAGTTAGCAAGAAAGGTGGCTCGCTTCTGGGAAGAAGTGAGCCATCTATTTTTGCGCGATTCGTTTTGGGGCTCCGTTGGACATTTCGCTCGAGACCATTTCGCACCAGACAGACAACCCTGTAGACCTGGCGCTCATCCGTTAAGTCATCCTCCTGGTGCAAGGAGGGATGATCGTGCGATGGCTTGTCGCGGCTGTTGTTGGCGGAGTTTTGTTTGTCGGGGGCAGAACGCGGACGGCTTCAGCAAATGAAGACGGCCCGGCGAGCCGTGATACGAGACGCGTGCTCCTTGAATCTTCTGCTCCTCTCATTGATGAAATTGTGTTCGTCGGACTTCGCCACATCGCTCCGGAGGCGGTCGCGGCGCAGATTTCGTCGCACGCCGGCCTAAGATTTGACTTGAAGCTCATCGAGTCTGATGTACGAGCGCTTGGGCGGCTGGGATGGTTCAGCGAAATTGGAGTTGAGACGGAACTCGCGCAGAGTCCGTTGTTGTCTGACAACCAAGCAACACGACCATTGCGGCTCGTTTTCCGCCTCGCCGAACAGCCTTACCTCACGAAAGCTGAATACTCGGGATCGCGGCAGCTCTCGCCATCGCAGATCGAACAAATTCTCGGCGAGAAACAACTGGCGCCAAAATTGGGCGAGCCCGCAGATCCGGCAAAGCTGCTGCGTGTCGCGAACGCAATCCAGTCTGCTCTTCGAGAGTTGGGCCATCCACAACCCCGTGTGCAGCTTCTTCGTGAAGAATCTGCAAACGGGACTGTGCAGGTGCGTTATGAAATCAATGATGGTCCGCACATTCCTGTGGGCCGGATTGACTTCGAAGGACATCCCGAAGTCCCAACAAAATTGTTGCGGCGAGAGTTGCGCCGAACGGCGCCAAGCGCATTCTTTGCATCCTGGCGCGGCAGCGATGCCTACACACGCGAAGGATTTGAAGAGGATCGCTCGAGACTTCTGATCTATTACCAGGATCACGGATACCCTGAAGCGCGGATCGGCACAGCTCGCGTTTCGGTCTATGAAAAAACAGCTAGCAAATGGATTCCACGTCCCTTCCGCACCACCAGGAAGCGTCTCGCGGTCTCTGTGCCCGTCGAAGCTGGTTCCTTTTACCGCGTTGAATCTGTGGGCATCAGTCCTGAAATCGCCGACGCCAGCGGTAAACGCAGAGGAAAACTCCTGGCGTACTCGAAAGCGGAGGCCGGCTCGGCCTACTCGGCGAAGGCGCTTGAAGAGTTGCGGCGTGCATGGGTAGCGGCGACTGCGCTAAAGCACAACCGCGAGTTGTCCGGCCCCGAGCGAAGCGTCGAAATATCGCGAACACTGGACCTTGAGACGCACCGCGTGAGAGAAAGAATTGGGTTTAGCGACGCAGCGCCCTACATTGTGCGACGGATTGAATTCGAAGGTCTTCACAGATTCAGTGATCGCTATCTGCGGCGGCGCATAGGTTTAGAGGAAGGGCAACCATTTGATGAGCATGCGCTTGAGGGCGGGCTGGCGAAGCTCACGAGGACAGGTTATTTTCACCAAATTAAAAAGGAGGACATTCAAGTCCACACGGACGACATCACCCATACGGCCGAGGTGGCGATCCGCGTCTCGGAAGCCGGCCAGCAACGCGCTTCCTTCTCTGGAGGGCACGGGCAGTTCGGCAGCACTATCGGGATAGCTTACACGCTGTTCGATCTCCTCCAGCGAGAGGAACTGCTCATGACACAAATTGACGGAGGACCGGAGAGCTTACAAATCGTCCTTGGTCTGGTGATGGAAGGGTTTCTCGGCTCGCGCAGCTCGCTGGCCATTTCCATTTTCAACAATGTGCTTCGCCCGCGTTTTACAAGTAGTGCAAAAGGACCATTCTACACATCTCGGAGCGAAGGGCTGAACGCGGGTTGGAGCTACCCTTTAACCAGTACAGACTCTTTGGCAGTGAACTACGGCCTTTGGCATACGAACACAGTTTATTCGTTCGCACTTCCAGCTTCTCTCACTGGGTGGCCCGCGAGCGACTTGCGCCGAGAGACTTCCAGTAGCGCTGTGGGACTGGGCTGGACGCACGACGCAGGGAGTGAGCGGCTGTCTGTTACCAATTCCATTTCGGGCGGATGGCTGGGCGGAAGCGAACATCTGATTCGTTCCAATGAGGAATACGCGCGCATCTTTCCGGACCCGTTTTTCAGTCGCCAGAATGCTTGGGCTTTTCGAACTGCGTTCAGCGGCGCTGGGAGCTACCGCGGCGACTTGCCACTGTACGCGCGGCTTTTTTCCGGCGACGCACAGGTTCGTGGCCTCAGCTCGGGCGAACTAGGGCCCTATGCCGTATTCCCATCGGCAATAGGTTCCGGGAATCAAACGTATTCGGCATGCCCAGGGGGCGCCAATGTGATCAGCGCCGCGAACGCGGAGTATCGCGTTCCCCTTGGCCGAGGCACAGAAGCGGCAGCCTTTTTTGATTTGGGATCGGGCTGGCTGCTACCCAATTGGCTGGGGAAGACGCGCCCTACGCTGCTGGATTCCACGAACGGCATTGTGCATGGGTCCATGGGGATCGAGCTGAGGTGGACGGTGCCGGGGATTCAGGTGCCGGTGCGTGCGTACTACGCCGTGAACGTATGGAGATTAAATCGCTTTCTGCAACTACCGGATGGTTCGCCTTTCCGCGCGCACAACCGCTTGTTCGCCTTCGGCTGGGCGCTCGGAATGCTGTTCTGAGCGACCCCCTGTGTACTAAACTCCCAGCACCATGAAATACCGTAAACAGATCAAGGAATCCGCAAGGCTTGCTGAGCCCTATTGCGTCACCAAGGGCGAAAAATTCCGCCTGAAAGATTTCGACACGGGCGACACCGGCGAGGTGAAGAACAGGGAACAGAGCCTAAGAATTATTGGGAATCGCGCCGGTCTGCTCAGCAATTTGCAGGAGAAGCTCTATGCGCAGGACCGCTGGGCGCTCTTGCTCGTGATTCAAGCGATGGACGCTGCCGGCAAAGACGGCGTGATCAAACACGTCATGTCCGGTGTAAATCCGCAAGGATGCGAGGTTCATGCCTTCAAGACTCCAAGCGCCGAAGAACTCAATCACGATTATCTGTGGCGGGCGCACCGATGCGTCCCAGAGCGCGGCAAGATCGGCATCTTCAATCGTTCCTACTACGAAGAAGTTCTGGTTGTTCGAGTCCACCCCACCCTCTTGCAAGCGCAAAAACTGCCCGACCCATTGATTACCAAGCATATCTGGGAGCAGCGCTATGAGGACATCAACGCCTTCGAACATTATTTGACGCACAACGGTGTGGTGATTCGCAAGTTTTTCCTGCATGTTTCGAAGAAAGAACAGAAGAAGCGTTTTCTGGAGCGTCTGGAAGATTCAAAAAAGAACTGGAAGTTTTCGATGGCCGACGTCAAAGAGCGCGCCTACTGGAAGGACTACCAGGAAGCATACGAAGAGATGATTCAGAATACCGCCACGAAGTATGCGCCATGGTATGTGGTTCCCGCGGATAACAAGTGGTACACGCAACTGATAGTAGCCTCCACGATCATCTCCACTCTGGAGGATCTCGATCTTTGCTTCCCGGACGTCGACAAAGAGAAGAAAAAGGAGCTGGAGAGCGTGCGTGACACGCTGCTGCACGAGAAAAACTGAACCCGGCCGGAAGTTCTCCGATGGAAAACAGGCACAGCGCAGAACCCCTTGCCTGCCAGGCAAGAAGTTCTGCGCCGGATTTGCGGGACTAGAACTCGAACCGAAGTGCGAACTGCATAACGCGCGACGGCTCTTGGCCGGCCAGAGAATTGATCACCCCGAACGTCGACGATGTGATCAAGGTGTTGGGCGGCCCGAAGTTCGGGTGGTTGAACAAGTTGAAAGCCTCAGCTCGGAATTGCAGCCGATATTTCTCCCTAAAAAGCGGGAAGAACTTAGAGACAGCCAAGTCCGTGTTGGAGAAATGTGGACCCCGGAGCGTGTCGCGGTTACCGACTTGCAATCCGTTTACGAACGAAAATGCTCCGATGGCATTCTGCGGGTTCACGAAAAACTGGATTTGATTGTTATTCTTTGTGTCGGTATGGAGGCTGGTGGCCACCGCGGACTGATTTCCTGTGAAGAATGCTCCCTGATCCGCAGCGAGGCTGGTGGTGCTGCCGCCAGCATTGGCGGTGAGAGCCAACCCCGATCGCCACGTCACGATTCCGGAAGTTTGCCAGCCACCGATGATTTCATCCAGCCAACGCGCGGAATTCCGCCCTAACGCCTGGCTGCGGCCGAAGGGCAGATCATAAACGAAATCGGCGCTGACCTGATGCGTCGCGTCAAACTCCGAGTTTCCCTTGCAAACGCTTAGATTAATGGCGTCGCAGAGAACTTGCGTCGACCCGCCCACGAAGTTTCCGTTGTTATTGGCGATCACCGAGCTGTTGTCGATGGAATGGGAATATGTGTAGTTGAAATCAAACTGCAGGTTGTGCGACAGACGCTTCCGCAGCGTCGTAAACATCGCGTTGTAGGCAGAGTAGCCTTTGTTTGTACCCAGGGCATTCACGAAGAACTGAGAGGGTATGCCGACATTCGGTGGCACAAGTCCAAAGATACTCAGCATAGCTCCGCCGAGGCTTCCCTGCTGGAGAGCGGTCTGATTGACGGCGTAGACCGCCTGGGTGCAAGTGGAAAATGGCGTACCAAATACGTCCTTGTTGACCTGCGCACAAGTCGCGCCGGTTCCGGCCATTATTTGGTTTTCAAAAAAGGGTAGCGGAGCGACGTTTGCCGGACTGATTCCCTTGCGGGCTTCCTGCTCCAGGGTTGTGAAATCGCCCACCAGGCTATGGCCCGACGCGGGGTCAACGAAATTGATGACCTGCGCGCCATCGGCCAACACGAACAGCCTGCGGCCCAAGCGGCCGTAGTAGTCCACTTCTAATTGAAAACCGCCACGCAGTTCGCGTTGAATGCCCAGAGAGAAAGTTTCTGAATACGGCGTATGCAGTTTATTGTCGACACCATAATTGAAGATGGCGTTCGGCGTCACCGGGGTCTTGAACGCCGGCGCCGTAACTGGAAACGGCAGCGCATTCGCAGCCGTGAACCGCGGGTCGGATTCCAGGGAAGCGGTTGCCCCGCCTCCGCCAAAGAGAGCAGCAACCGTGTTTCCGTAAACATAGTTGGACTGGTCTTCGAGGTTGGTAACGGCGTTGATTACGGTCTGGTCGTAAATCAGGGAGCCTTGCGCTCGTATCACCGTTTTGCGATCGCCCAACACCTTTCCTAGCAACCCGGTGCGGAAACTCGGATTCCACGCGAGAGCGAGCCGGGGAGAAAAATCATTCTTTTCAGGGTCATAGAGCGGCTTTCCCCCAGGGTTTCCATTCCCGGATAGTTGATAGGTGAGTTCTGGCGTAACCGCGGCGCCAGAGATTCCCTTCAATCCGTTCGAGACTCGAGTCGCGAGGATGTCATTGAGATTTGTGTTGAGAAAGCTAGCTTCGAGGCCGTTGACTTCGTAAGGAACTGTCGAATACTGGTAGCGGACTCCCATCGTGACAGTCAGGTCGTTGCGCAGTTTCCAGGCATCCTGCACATAACCCGCGGACTGATAAATGCGCCAATCGCGCCGATGGCTCTCCTCTCCTTGCGGAATTACCGAGCCATTCTTCGAGTAGCTGATGGCACTCTGCAAATTGTTGATGATTCCCAGAGCGCCAACAAAGAAATTATCCCAATTGCCGGCGGCGATTCCTCCGGTATCCTGCAGAATGTTGGCCGGTCTCAGATTGCCTGGAAGGCTGGCAATGCTTCCGCCCAGCCCCTCTTGAACGAAGTTGAAGTTGTTGGTGAGCGTGCTACGAAGTTTGATGGGATGCCATTCTCCACCAATGGTAATGGTGTGTCTGCCGCGCAGCAGCGTGACGTCGTCGCGGAATGTAGGAACTGGCGCTATGTGGCCTATCTGGGATTGACGGGCAAAGGGAGTTGCAATGGAGCCACCGAAAAAAGTTAGCTGTACAAGGCCGCCCGCTGGATTGAACAGAATAGGCTGGTCCAGATTGGAACGTGTTTCTCCGTACACGAATTGATTGATGGTGCGGGAGCTTACTGTCCAAGTCTCCCCGATGACCCAGGCACGGTCCCGTAAAACGTTCGGCCCCGTCAGTGGATCACCCTGAAATTGAATCAGAGTGTTGATGGAATTCAAGTTTCGGAAGTTGAATCGCACAAACATCTTGTTCTTGTCGTTTATGTTGTAGTCGCCCCGCGCTGTGTAATCGTTCTCTGTGAGAGGGTTGGGAGCGTTGAAGCGGAAGCCAGCCGTGTTGATCCCGTCGCCTGAAGAAAAATCGTTTGGCGCAGGGTAGCGAGTTTTGAAGAGGTTCATCAGAGAAGGCGCGACGCCCGGCGCCGTGAAACCTGGAGCATTAGGGCAACCGCCAGCCTGCGAGCAAGGATCAAGCGCCTGAACTTGTGTGGCAGAAAGTACGGTCACGCAATCCGTGCTCACATCATTGGATCCAAGCCGGCTGAACGGGCTGCAGGGCTGGCCGGTCGTACTGCTCGTCGCGTTGATATAAGCAAGCTGGCCGTTCTCGACGTGCGGCAATGGCACGATTTGGAGTTCATTAATCTGTTGCGCGTCGCGCCGGCCTTCGTAGTCAAAAAAGAAAAACACCTTATCCTTTTTAAGGGGGCCGCCGAGATTTGCTCCGAACTGGTTGCGAACCAGGTTTGTTCGCGGAACGCCATCCTTGTTATTGAAGAACGTGTTCGCTTCCGTGGCCGCGGTGCGATTGTACTCGCTCGCCGAGCCGTGCCAATCGTTCGTGCCGCTTCTCGTTGTGATGACGGTCTGCCCGCCGCTTCGCCCGCCGTAGGCAGCCGTTGCGTCGCCTACTTGCGTGCTGAATTCCTGAACCGCGTCAACGGGAATAGCCGCTTGCGTGGCGAAAGCGTTCCCAAACGCATAGTCCGTGGCATCGATGCCATCCACGGTGATGTTGTTCTGATCGGCTCGGCCGCCGGCTACAGCTCCATCCCGGCTTCCGGTTGGATCCACGGCCGTGCCACCCTGCGCACTTACCACACCAGGTTGTAGGCGCAGCAAATTAGCGGGGTCATCTCGGAATTCGTTCGGAAGGCTTGCGACAGTGCGCATATCAAAGTTGTTGCCGATGGTGCTGTCGGAGGTATTCAAGCTGACGGATCCCTCGGACCTGACTTCCACCGTTTGACTTACCGTGCCAACGTCCAGCCGGATGTCCTGGGATCGTGTGGTTGCCACGGCCAAGTAGAGGTTCGATACCGAAACGGTCTGAAAGCCCTGCTTGCTGACGGTCAGCGTGTAGCCCGGTCCTGGCGCAAGTTGAACGATGCGATACACTCCATCGGAACCGGTCTTCGCTCCGTGAACCGCCCCATTTCGCCTATCCACCAGCTTCACATCCGCATCGCTGACCGCCGCCCCCGTCTTGTCTGTGACAATTCCTGTAATGCCTGCCATTTCTTGCGCAGAAGCAGGCAAGAAATCCGCGCCTAAGAAAAATAAGAACACGCCGAAAACAATCCAAATGTTCTTCCTCATCAAACTACCTCCAATGGCTCATGGTGGCCTGAACTACCCGTACCAGTAGAAATTCGACTCTGGTGCCAAGGCACGATTACTGCCAAAGGACTCACTTCCGAATGCGATCTCAATCAATTGAAAATAAAACCCTTGTTCCGCCAATCTGTTCTAAATTGAGAATCAGTTCTTCTCTAACATCCAAAGGTATCGAGCGTTCATACGAATATGTGTCGAATCTCGGTTGATGAAATACCGGATGCGGTGAGGCCCGCTCACCGGCAAAAAACCCGTTGCGAGTCGATTCACTGGAGCGCAGTTGGGTTGCGACCGACCGGAGGCGAGTTCGCCGATTTCTTCGATTCTTACGCGACATGCCGCGGTGGTAAGATGTGGCGGACGGTGAAGCTTGCGGAATTCCACAAGACGAAGGGCGAATGATGGCGAAGCCGATCGAGCTTGAAATTAATGGCAACCGGCATACAGTCCACTGTGATCCGGAAACACCGCTTCTCACGGCACTACGCGATGAGCTAGGCCTGATCGGTACCAAGTACGGCTGTGGTGAAGGCCAATGCGGCGCTTGTACGGTCCTGTTCGGCGGAGCGCCGCGCCGCTCGTGCCAGATTCCTGTTAGCGCAGCCACCGCAAAGCCCATCACAACCATTGAAGGCCTCGAGAAAGACGGGCATCTGCATCCGGTGCAGCAGGCATTTCTCGACTCGGGAGCGTTCCAGTGCGCCTACTGCACATCGGGGATGATCTTGAGCAGCGTCGGCCTTCTCAGAACGAATCCCAATCCCACTTCGGCGGAGATCATTCAATCCTTGCAGGGCAATATCTGCCGCTGCGGAACACATCCGCGGATCATCGACGCGGTTCATCGAGCAGCCAAGGCGATCGAGGAGCGCGGACGATGAGCGGCTCTTCCGTTAAGTTTCGGCCCGAACCCGAGCGCTATGAATTCACCGCAGCCCCGATGCATCATTTTGAGTTGACCCGCCGCGATTTCTTCAAGTTTCTCGGCGGGGGCATTTCCGTTTTTGCGGTGGCAAGAGATACGCTGGCCACTCAGGAAACCGCGCCCACCCAGGGCTTTCACCAGGAAGAACTCCCGAAAGACATCACGGCATGGCTGCATATCGGCGAAGACGGAAAGGTGACCGCGTTCACGGGCAAAGTCGAGATTGGCCAAAACATCCGCACCTCGCTGGCGCAAACGGTGGCCGATGAATTGCACCTACCTTTTGAAAACGTAACCATGGTCACCGCCGACACGGCACTAACGCCGTTCGATTTCGGCACGGTGGGCAGCCGCTCAATGCCGACCATGTCGCCTCAGCTTCGCCGCGCCGCCGCCGCCGCGCGGGACCTGCTCGTCGACGCAGCCGCGAAAGAATGGAACGTCGCAGCCGAAGGACTTACTACTGCAGACGGAAAGGTGACTGATCCAGCCACCGGCCGATCGCTTCGCTATGCGGATTTGGCCCGTGGCAAGACCCTGGCACAAAATCTCCCCGCGGAAGATCCCGTCACTCCGCCAGATCAATGGACGATTGCGGGGAAATCTATTCCGAAAAAAGATGCCCGCGCGTTCGTCACCGGCAAGCACCAATACACTCCCGATCTTCGTCGGCCAGGACAGCTGTACGGCAAAGTGCTTCGACCGCCGTCGTTCGGCGCAACGCTCACTTCCTACGACGCGAAAGCTGCCCTAGCGATGAGCGGTGTCACTGTCGTGCGCGACGGCGACTTCATCGGTGCCGCCGCGAGCAATGAGCGAGACGCCAGTAGAGCTCTCGAGACAATTCACGCCGAATGGAAGGAAGTGCCCCATACTTCAAGCAATGAGCTCTTTTCCTATCTGAAAAAGAATGCCACGGCCAAGAGCGACGATCGCACTCGAAGAACAAAAGGCTCAGTGGAGGACGGCTTCGCGGCTGCGGCGCACCGTTTGGATGCAACATACACGGTCGCGTTCATCGCGCATGCCCCGCTCGAGCCGCGCGCGGCGGTGGCTGAATGGTCCGATGGCAAACTCACGGTATGGACGGGCTCGCAGCGTCCGTTTGCCGTGCGCGATGAGCTGGCCAGTGTCTTTCACATTTCAGAGAGTGACGTGCGGGTGATCGTACCGGATACCGGTTCTGCCTACGGGGGCAAACACACCGGAGACGCCGCGCTGGAAGCCGCCCGGCTGGCGCGCGCTGCGGGGCGCCCCGTCCAAGTGGTTTGGACGCGGGAAGAAGAGTTCACCTGGGCCTATTTTCGCCCGGCAGGCGTGATGGAAATCAAAAGCGCCATTGCTGCCGATGGCGCGCTAACAGCCTGGGAATTTCACAATTACAACTCAGGAATGTCAGCCATCGATACTCCATATGTCGTCCCCAACCAGCACATCCAATTTCACTCCACGCAGTGCCCTCTGCGGAGCGGCTCCTATCGGGGTCTGGCAGCCACGGCAAACTTTTTCGCGCGAGAAAGCCACATGGACGAGCTCGCTCATGCGGCGCAAATCGATCCGCTCGAATTCCGCCTGAAGAATCTGTCCGATTCCCGGCTGCGTGCCGTGTTTGAGGCGGCAGGGAAGTCTTTTGGCTGGTCCCGCAAGAAAACACAGGAGGGGCAGGGATTCGGCATCGCAGGGGGTCTTGAAAAGGGTGGCTACGTGGCGACCTGTGCCGAGGTTTCGGTAGATCATACTTCCGGCGCGGTGCGCGTGGTGCGAATGACAACGGCCTTCGAATGCGGCGCCATCGTAAATCCCGATGGATTGCTCAATCAGGTGATTGGCGCAAATATTCAGGGGCTTGGTGGTGCTCTCTTCGAATTCATCGAGTTCGAGAATGGTCGCATCACAAATCCACGTTTTTCGCGTTATCGTGTGCCGCGGTTCCGCGACGTCCCGGAAATCGAAGCCGTCCTTTTGGATCGAAAGGACCTTCCCTCGGCAGGGGCAGGCGAAACGCCAATCATGGCCGTCGCCCCAGCCATCGGCAACGCCATTTTCCACGCCACGGGCACACGCCTCCGAGGCCTTCCCATGGTCCCGAACGGCTTGAACACGGCGCAAAGTGGGGTCCAATCGACCATCTAAGAAGCAGCAAGAACTGACGAACTGTTCCACTCTGAACTGGTTCCCGGCCTCTGTCCCGACCTGGGAATCCCTGGTTCCGCCCTCACTGACGCCAGCGATGTAACCTTCCGTATTTCAATAGCTTAGGATTTCTCACCGAGGCTGTATCTGGCCTCCATCTTGCCCCACAAAAGGGGGCTCTGTGCAATTCCGTTTTGCTTATGGCCTGGCGACGTCGGCGATTGAGGGCTGCGTGGGCTTGCCGCGCCTGTTTGCTGGGCTCGGTGTTGGCCGCGTCTCCATTCGAGCGCCAAAAAGACGCTTCTCGGCGGAAAAACGGCTTCGCGGTTTCGTCTTTCTTGCACTACTCACGACCCTGGTGCTGCCTTTGCCCGCTTTAGGCGGCCGAGAGGAGAGGCTCAACGAATACCAAGCAAAAGCCTTGTTCTAGGCAGCCTTTCCCAGATTTGTTGAGTGGCCGCCCGACGCTTTCTCCGCCGAGCAATCGCCGCTTCTCCTTTGCGTTTTTGGAGACTTTTCTTTCGGAACCTCTTTGTCAGAGGCCACCCGAGCAACTTCCATACGCGGTAAATCCATTCAGGGAGCCAATGTGCTGACCGTCGGCGAAACTTCCGATTTTCTCGCCAGCGGCGCGATCGATTTCCTGATCGCGGAAGACAGGTTGCAGTTTGAAGTGAACATAGGGGCGGCCAGCGATGCACACCTCAGAATTAGTTCGAACATACTGGCGCTGGCGCGGCACGTCATCACCAGGACAGAGGCTGCGAAAAGTTAGCATGACATCCGGACGCATCTTCGAACACTCCCCTTGCCGCCGGCTGGGGACCGGTGCGTCTCGAAACCAATTCAAGTCGAGTTTCTGCGAGTGGACATGGAAGGGCTTGGAGATTCGAAGCTCAAACATGGAAGTGAAACCATGAAGAACAATGAAGACAGTCATTCGGGTCCGGCTTGGAATCTGGCTGAACTGCTGGAGAGGGTCGACAATGATCAGGAGCTGCTGCGGGACCTCCTGAACATATTCAAAGAGGACTTCCCGCCAACCATGCGTTCTCTCGAGTCAGCTGTAGCCGCCGAGGACTTGAAAAACGCTGCGAGGTTGGGTCACACCCTCAAGGGAATGCTTTCCAGTCTCGGCGGCGTGCGCACTGCAGCCGCGGCCGCAAGACTCGAAGTCATTGCCACTGCCGGAGAAACAGCTTCCCTAAAAGGCGCTTTGGACGCCTTGAAATGCGAAGCCGCCAGTCTCTTGCCCGAACTTGAGGCGTACATGGCGGAGGTGCGCCATTGAAGATTCTGATCGCGGACGATGACGCGCTGTCACGTCGATTGCTCGAAAAAACGCTGGAACGCGCCGGCTACGAAGTCACTGCGGTGGAAAACGGCAAGCAAGCTCTGGACCAACTTACTAAGCTCGAGGGACCTCGCCTGGCATTACTTGACTGGGTCATGCCGGAGTTAGATGGGCCCGAGGTGTGCCGCAGGGTTCGTAAGCGTTCGGAACAAACTTACGTCTATATGGTCCTGCTAACCTCAAAGGGAACCAAAGAAGAGACCGTGCTCGGCCTAGAATCGGGAGCCGACGACTATTTGACGAAACCCTTCAATGCAGAAGAATTGCGCGCACGGCTCCGCGTCGGAGAACGCATCCTGCTCTTGGAAGACCGGCTGGTGGAAGCCCGGGAGAACATGCGTTTTCGGGCCACGCACGACCCGCTAACTTCCCTGCTAAACCGCGGTGCGGTCATGGACTTGCTTGCTCGAGAGCTGCACCGCTCGCACCGCGAAAAAAGATCCACCACCATCCTGCTCGGCGATGTGGATCACTTCAAGCAGGTCAATGACACCTATGGCCACGTGGTGGGTGACGAAGTGCTCATAGAAATTGCCAATCGCCTTATCGGTTCCGTGCGACCCTATGATTTCGTGGGACGTTACGGAGGGGAAGAATTCCTCGTAGTACTAAACAGTTGCGATCCGGCTTTCGCGCCCGGCCGGGCAGAAGAGCTCCGCAGGTCTGTCTCGAATCGCGCCATCCAGACCGCTAAGGGCTCCCTCAATCTCACCATGAGTCTTGGCGCTCTTATGAGCTCGGATTGGGGTCCTAGACCTGTCGAGGAATTGTTGCACGAGGTGGATACCGCTCTTTATAAGGCGAAAGCATCCGGCCGCGATTGCCTTCGGATGGCCCAGCCGATGACAAAAACAGAGCCGGAAGCCGCTCCGTTGCTCCAACCCGTGCGGCTCCAGCGCTGATGCGAGTCCGCCGGACCCGGAATCTCCGGTGCTGACGAAATCAAGCGCCAGCCGGTTTTTGCCGCGCTTGATCCATCATCTGCCGCATCGCCGCGCTCGAACCCGGTGCCCTCTTCTCGCGCCAGGCCTCCAGCCTCCTGCAAGTATCTTCAATGTTAGAAAACAACTGCGGATTCTTGAAGGCTGCGCGCCAGATGGGCACGATGCTGCGCATGCGGTCCCAAACCACCCAGATCTCTCCGTTACTCTCAAAGAAAAGTTCATCGTTGATCAATCCGCGATTCACAATGCTCGCCACCATATCCCAGTAGCTGATGACCATGCGGATGAAAGTGTTTTCTTCTCCGCCCTGCGGAAATTTCTGCATCATGTCTTCGGGAGATGTCGGATGAAAATGCTCCAGAAACCACGCGCGCGCTTGCCGCAGCCTCGGCTCACGTCTCATCTCGTAAAGCTTCAGCATCAGATTTACTTCTTCATACGTAACTTGGCTCATTTCGGGTTCTCCTTGCTCTAATTCGGCTTGTCTGGCTTGGGTGTCTCTTGCGGAGAAGGAGAGGCGCTAGCCAGTTCGAAGCGTTGCACGCTTGATAGCGGAAGTCCTTGCCGTTGAAACTCAATCTGGATGCGCCGCCGAAGTTCACGCGACACTTCATCCTGCCGCGTCGGGGCCGTGCGCACTTGCAAACGCACCGTCGAAGACGATCGGTCGAACGCCTGTACCCCCAGAATGCGCGGCCCATCGACCAGCGCCTGCGACCACGACGGGTCCCCGCGCAACTCCGCAGCGGCGCTCTCCAGCGCGTGCATTGTTTTCTCGAGGGATACTTCCGGCGCGATGGATATATCCACAAATGCCTGCGACCAGTCGCGGCTAAGATTGCTCACCGTGCGTATTTGGCCGTTGGCAATCGTCACCAGCGCGCCCCGCGCATCGCGCAACACCGTGCGCCGCAGCGTCAAATGCTCGACGCGTCCAGTCGCGTCTCCAACCTGAATAGTATCACCTATCACGAATTGGTCTTCGAGCACGATATAGAAGCCGGTAATCAAGTCGCGTACAAGATTCTGCGCGCCGAAACCTAGCGCCACGCTGGCAAGTCCCGCCAGCGTCAGAGCCGGCGCCACGCTGATATGAAATTGGTCCAGCGCCGTCAACAACGCCACGAACCAAACAACCTTGCTTCCGGAGCCATAAAGCACGCCCGCGAGCGTACGGGTTTGCTGTTCGCGGACCTGCGCCGCGCGGCCCTGGGTAGCGGCAGGCTTGATGATCAGCTTGGTCAAAACCCGGAGAAAGCGATTGATGAGCAGTGCAATGAAGAAGATGGCTACGAGGTCCAGTATATTGAGCGTGAATTCGGGCCATTCGGGCCAGTGAATGGAGAGACTGGTCATCGTTTTTTCGGGAGGGAAAGTATAACATTGGAGGGAGCAAGGATGTGCGTCTGATGAGAGCCCAATTCCGAGCCGCGGACCACAGAGTGAGGTAAATATGTCTGCTACGAGACGGAGATTTTTGACCGCTTTGGCCGGGACAGGGACGCTCGCACTTTTGAGCGCCGGCATCCTCGGCGGCCAGGCCAAGCCATCCGGCCGGCCAGCTACTTCCGACCCTATGATGGAGCCCGAGAGTTCTGACCCCGCGCCGGCGAAATCTTCTACCAAGGCGCTTCTCGAAGCCAACGAGAAGGACATCAAGAAGAACATCGAAAAGCTCTATCAGCTCGCGTCCGACTTGAAGACGGAAGTGGAGAAAACAGACTCCTCGCAGATCCTGTCGCTGGCACTGGTGAAAAAAGCTGAAGAAATTGAAAAACTCGCTCACGACATCAAGGCCCGGGCCAAAGGCTGAACGTGAAGCTTTCCTCCTGCTGAAAGCGAACCGGCGCGAGAGCCAGAAAAGCCCTCCAGCTCGCGCCCCGACGCGCCCCGAGAGCACTCTGGCGTGCGAGCCGCGCAAGCGTTAGAATAATCGAACACGACGCAATTTTCGCGCGAGTGTGATTCCCGTGCCTTTTCTGTGAAACGCAACCGTGCGCCCGTAGCTCAGATGGATAGAGCGACAGCCTCCGAAGCTGTAGGTCGTGAGTTCGACCCTCACCGGGCGCGCCACCTTCACATTGGATCCAAACGACCTGCTTATTGACTCCGACTTCACAGCGCCTGCAAACGTCGCTGTCCAGCGCATCGCGCATCACCTAAGCCGTCCGCGATCACGGAGTGGCCATCGAATCCGCCCCCGCACAGAGATTGGCGCACCAGCAAAGAACTAGTCGCGTTGGTAGGCGAGGTTGTCGAAGTGGAGGCTTTCGGAGTTGGTGAGATCGAAAATGACTTTGGAACTAGGTGTTCGCCACGCGGTTCGCAGTCGGCGGAGTTCGCCAGGTTTGAGGGTCAGAGAGACCTTCTGCGTCTCCGGCGAAGAAATGCTCAGAGTGGCGTCGGCGGGTCCGTCATTGTAAACGTCGATCCCGAGGAAAACACGGGGAGCAAGAAAGCGAAATTCGGCGTGAGCCAGCGGGTTCACTAGGGCCAAATGAAAGGTGCCAAATTTGCCGAAAGGAGCGGCAATTTTCCAGACACCAGCTCCCCAGTCGAAAAGATTCGAAGGATACGCGCCGGAGAGAGGAGTGGCAGCGGGAAGGTGCGGGTCGTCAAAAGTAACGAACGCAGGCGGGACGAGGTCGCTTGCACCCTGAATGTCGACATCGCGCGAATTGATATGGTAAACGCGGAGAACCCGAGTGGAATCGTCAAACGTGTAGCCAGCCCCATAAAGATCCTGCCGGCGCAGAAGCGGTCGTCCGCCGGAGGTAACAGTTTCCGGAATGAAGGCGAGACGCAGAACTTCCGTGGATTCGGCGTCGAAAGTGGAATAGGTGACGGAGCCGCGGCGATACACGATTTTCGTCACAGGAGACAGGCCGCCGAGCAGATGAGACTCCCCTGAAGGAGCCCACTCCGGCACGGCCCAGAAGGCATCCATTAAACGGCGGGGCCCATCGGAAAACTGATCGGTGAACCACCATTGGCCGGTGAAGGGCGCGTGTGCCCCGCCGGGCAGTCCCTGAAAATAAGTGACCCAGTTATAAGAGCGGTAAGCCGCTTCCTTGTAAGCGGCTTCGCCCGTCTTAGCAGAGTAAAAGGCTTCGGCGGCAGCAAGGCGCGCGGTGTGGCTGTCGCAGCACTGATTGGGAAGATTGCAGCAGAATTCTTTCCCGCTGCCCTGCTCGGTGGTGACGGTCGCGCCGTGAACGATGTACTTAGGCCAGCGGGGCGTGGTCTTGACCCAGTCGATCAGCTTGCGAGCGTGCTCGCGCCAATCCGGATCTTTTTCTGGGTGCAGAAGAATGTAGCGAGCCAGCTCCAGCGGAATCACATTATTCATGTTTTCCATGTTCGGGCCAACATCCTCGAAATATCCGACCCAAACATTGTTGCTCATCGGGTATTTCATGAGCCAAGCCCACGCCCCTTCGCGAACAAGTTTGTAGGAAGGAACATCACCGAGGCCGATGCGGATAAGCTCGTCAAAAAGCATAATGGGCTCGACAACATTCGCGGAATAAGGACTCATGCCCTTGCCGGGCGAGAGCGCCCCGTTGCGGGCAAGGCAACGAAAGGGCCAGGGAGAATTTTTCTCGTCGCCCGGCTTGAAATTCTTCACCAGGGCAGCGGCGCAGCGAATCGCCGCTCGCAAGTATTTTGAATTGCCGGTCATTTCGTAAAGCCGAAGATAAGCGTAGCCGTCTTCGCCGACGACATGAGGCTCGACGAAATCCTCGCCGTGGTTGCTCCAACCCGTGTATCTGCGCGAACCGGGATTCGCAGAAGGATAAGGGACCTGCGCCCAAACGTAGTTTTCCGGAGTGGTACCGTTCTCGAGTTCGTAATCGACGAAATTCTCGAGAAATTCCAGTGTGTGCGGATCGCCGGTGTAGGGATAGAGCCGCTCAATGAAACCCTGCATCATGGCCCGCAAATAGCCGGTAGAATTGACCCAGTTGGGATCAGGAGAGAGTTCGTAAGTGGTGCGGTCAAAATCGAAGCAACAGTAGAAGTAAGGAAGCCGCTGCCGATTGAATTGGTCCCAAACGATAGCCCACTGCGAAAGAACATGAGACGCGTAAGAGTAGCCCGTGTCATCGGGCATGGGCCAGGGAAGAAGCTTGTGCTGGGCATCGAGTGCAACAGGCCGCCCAGCGATGGAAGGCTCATCGACAGTAGAGACGACGGGAAAAGATTGCTGAGGTGAAAGTGTCGCCGGAAAAAGAAAAAACGCAGTCAATAAAGATGCGCGCAGTCTATTCATGATGGTCGAATGGGTCACTCTATAGCTTCAGCCGAGGAAGAATAACATTTTCAGAAGGTACAGGACGCTTGAACTGGAAAATTTGGGAAGCCAAGGATTTGCGTAGCGCGCGCGGACCGAATTCAAAAGGCTCGGAAGGGTGCTCTATAGCCTTACGGTTTCCTAATTAACCCGTCAGGACTTTCTAACGCCACTTTTCTTACGCTTTGAATGTTATACGACGAGGCTTAACCGTCCGAATAGGCCGCTCCGATGGTCATGGGCAGTCAGAACGATTTCGAGCTGCACAGGGCTCTGCGGCGGCCGGTCCATGTCCGGAAAACGGATCGTAGGGCCCCAAGAAAGGAATTGCGGTGTGCATCCCTTTAGAAAGCGTTGATCAGAATCTGATTGGTTCCTGTTGCATGTGTGGCCGGATTAGGGAGCTCTTCGATCTCCCAGGAAGGACCGATAAGTGTTGTCTCGCCTGCAGCGCAGACCTGGCAACTACCATCTTGTTGACCACGGAGATAGACGCCGCAACCCTGGCTGGCCGGAATACCCGTGCGCTCGTTTCTGAATTCCGAGAGATCAGCAGCCGCGTCCTCAGTCGAGCGCAGTCTGCATAACTAACCGGTAGTGTCCTAAATAGGCTCCCGCACCAGTGCTGATGGAGATTAGGACACTGCCAACTAACCTCCCCTCGGCTTCTGCGGATCGCGCCCGCAACTCTTCGATGAGCTGACGGCGTACTTTGCTCTTGCCTTCGTTCTTGCGCGTTGCTGCAAGGCCATATGCCAGCCGCGTTCGCAATCACGTTTCCGCCGTGCTGCCAAAGCCTTGGATCGCCGTATCGCCCTCTCCGAGCTACCGACAGACATGTCCGGGCCAACATACTTGGTGGGTGGCCCGCGCGGGTGGGTCACGCAAACCGCTGAATGAGTGGAGGCCTTCTGCGATGAGAATTCCCGCGGAACTTCCGCCAACTCTTCATCGAGTTCTCGTACTCGGCAGTCCCGGGCAATTGACCGAGTTCGTTAATACTAGCCTCCTGAAACGCTCCCTTGATCGGTTTCCCGCCCGCCAGCCCTTACTACCTTGGCTTTGCGTCCGGCGCAGCCGAGCGCGGAGATTCTTCTCTGCGGATCCTACTTTCAACTTTTACCTGTTGACTGTAGGCTTTTTCACATCAAGGCTCACCGGCCGGTCTGTTGCAATCTAAACTACCTGGAGAGGCAAAATGGCGAAATATCAGATCGCGCAAGTCAACATCGGCCGCATCAAAGCCCAGCTCGATGACCCGCGTATGGCCGGATTTGTAGCCCGACTGGACGAGATCAACACCCTCGCCGATAACAGCTGCGGTTTCGTGTGGCGGCTTCGGACCCCGGAGGGCAACAACAATACGTACCTCCGGCCCTACGAGGATGATCGCATGCTCCTCAATATGTCTGTGTGGGAAAGCGTCGAATCGCTCAAACAGTATGTTTACCGGACAGCGCATGCGGAACTGCTCCGCCAGCGCCACAAGTGGTTCGAGAAGATCTCGGTGTACGCCGCGCTGTGGTGGGTACCGGCAGGCCACCTCCCCGGAGTCGACGAAGCCAAGAAACGCCTCGCCTATCTTGAGGTCCACGGCCCAACCCAATTTGCCTTCACGTTCAAATTGATCTATCCACCTGATGAGCAGTTCCAGCAAAACATCGACTGGTCTTCGTTCCGCCCCTGTCCGGCAACGTAGTCGCGAGGTTCCTGTTCGATCGTGGCAAACTTCCGCCCGCTTCCGCCTCTTCAAAAACGTGTTTCGCCAGCTTCTCTCCTGTTTTTCGCCGGCCTGTAGCTCCTTCTATAGTCAACGCTCCAAAACGGTATCAAGACAAACGGCTAGCGCTGATTAGAACGACACTTTTGAAAAACAGCGGGAGAGGGGTGTTATTGTTAACTAGAAATCCGGCATGGATTCAGGGACATTCTACCAATCCGAATACTTTGTGCCGTCAAGCGCGGTGCCTTGAGATTTTGAGTAGACGTCAAAAACGTTTTCCCCGTTCCAGCTCGTGGAGTCTGGATCGTCCTGGACGCCGCGAAGCCCCCACTCAGCGCGGCCGGTCATGGGATCGATGGGGATGTGGCGCAAGAACCTTCTTTTCTTGGTCAAATCGCCGCTGAAGGGCACGCCCTTGACAAGGGTTTCGAGGTCCGGCGGGTAACCTTCGCTGCCAACCTTGACCCGCACCAAGTTCATATCGGCCGCATCCTTGTAAAGGTTGATGGCATTGCGCATTTCGCGGAGGTCGCGCCGCAACTCGTATTCTTTAGCCCGAATGACCGTGAATTTGAAGACGGGAAGCGCAGCGGAAGCGAGAATCAGCAAAATCGCAGACGCGATGATCAGCTCAAGAAGGGTAAGGCCTGACTGGGGAAGAATATTCCTGTTCCGGAATCGTAAACGATGGCAGCGCATAGTCCAGCTCTTAGCAATTTCATGAAATTATAACATGCCAGGCGCAGGGCCGTTCAATAACCAGTACAAAGCATCGCCGGGAGCATACCCGGTTTCATCCAGAAGCCCCGGGGGATGGGAATCTAATTTCACCAAGCGAGCCTGCGATGGCAAGCTCACTCGACGTCATCGGAGTCGTCTTCTTCGGCAGACTTGGACACCAGCTGAATCTCCGAAAGATTCGCGTCGTGAAGCTGCTTGTTCAGAGCCGGAAGATCGACTGCTTTCAGCTGCTTCCACTGAGACGACACTGCCGCGAATGTTTTCTCCGTCTCTGCTACGCCGCTGGTTTCGGCGAGCGTCGGCGTGGCATCGGCCCTTCCTATCTCGGCATAGAGCGTGGCCGCCTCGGCGTTCGCGCGGCTGAGCGTCGGCTTCGCTGAACCTGGAGCGAAGAAGCCACCTGCTCCACCGAGAAGCGCCGACACCTTTTTATGCAGCGTGGAAACCGCGTCGGCCAATGGCCCGCTCGCTTGCTCCGCCAGCTTCTGCAATTGTTCGTGCGCGGATCGCGCCTGCGTAACATCCTCTGTGCTGTGAGTCATCAGGGACGCGAGTCGCGACTGCAGCTGGAACATTTGCACGAGCCCGTCACGAGGTGTCTTCACGCGCGGATCGATCTTTACGGTCAGTGGCGCTGTGAAGGTTTGGCCGTTCACGGTGAGCCGAACGGCGTACTGGCCAGGGAGGGCGCGTGGACCCTGCGGCGAGCGTGGGGTGTCTCCGGGTATCGCGGCGATCGGATAGTCATATCGGGTGGAAGGCGGCGTGGCGTAATGTAGGTCCCACACCCATCTGTGCATGCCCGCGGTGGTCGGAAGAGTTTTCGGCGGGCGGACCCAGTACGGCGGAATCAGTTGCTTTGCGAGATCTTCTTCGGTCAGATCCGGCTTGTCCGTGCTGGCATAGCGGCGCACCATTTTGGATTGGGCGTCCAGAATTTCTAGCTTCACGGGACCCTCGGCCGGTTGAGCGAGAAAATAATCGAGGATAGCGCCATCAGGAGGGTTCAATGCGGTGGGTTCATCAGGAGGGATTGGCGTATCGGTGTTGGTATCCCGCATGACGCGGTACGCTCTCCCGGGTTTGAAAAGAAACGCGTTCGACTTCTGCAACGATTCCGAGATCTGCCGCAGCGGAGTTATGTCGTCGAGTATCCAAAACGAGCGGCCGTGCGTCGCTACAATCAGGTCGTCATCATGAATCCAAAGGTCGCGCATGGAAGAATGCGGCAAATTGAGCTCGAGACTTTGCCAGTGGGCGCCATCATCGAAAGACACCCACACGCTTGTTTCCGTACCCGCGAACAAGAGCCCCTTGCGAACGGAGTCTTCGCGCACGGTGTCGACGGGCGAGTTATCGGGCAGGCCGCCGGTGATAAGCGTCCATGACTTTCCGCCGTCGTGCGTGCGATAAATGTACGGATGCTGATCGTCGATGCGAAAACGGCTCACCGAGGCGTAGGCTGTGTCATCATCGAAGTGCGATGCTACGAGCTGCGTCACTTTGCTCCACGGCGTCAATTCCGGCGGCGTCACGTTTTTCCAATTAACCCCGGCGTCGCGCGTAGTCCAAATCAGCCCGTCGTCCGTGCCTGCCCACAGCGTGTTCAGAGACTTGAACGACGGAGCCAACGCATAGACAACTCCGCGTTGTTTATCGGCGCTGGCGTCTTTGCTGGCCGCATTCCCGACACTTACTGGGATGCCGGCATGCTCGCGCGCAAGATCCGGGCTGATCGTCTTCCAGGTGTTCCCCCCATCCGTTGTTTTAAAAGCAAAATTTGTCGCGTAGTAGAGGACATGCGGATCGATCGGCGAAAAAATGATCGGCTGCGTGCGATCGGCGCGGTACTTGGGGTCCGCGACGGGAATTGGCGCAACATTCTGCACCTGGCCCGTTTTCAGCGAATATCGCGAAACTTCGCGCCGTCCGGCTCCATAAATAATGTCCGGATCAAGCGGGTCCGGAGCGGCGTATCCGTATTCGATCACCCCAACAGGGTGCCAATCGCGGAACGTAATTTCCCCGTCGTTGCCGCGGCTCGAGACGCAAACCGAGCCGCTCTCCTGCTGCCCGCCGCAAACGAGATAGGGAAACGAATTGCTGGTCGCGACGTGATAAAGCTGCGCGGTTGGCTGGTTATACC
>Ga0207144_1015_pt2 | contig 41837 bp, 36 predicted proteins | sample Alteio_BWMinHeat_FD_153583 | JGI IMG/M metagenome (GOLD analysis project Ga0207144, IMG submission 153583) | Enriched cells from forest soil in Barre Woods Harvard Forest LTER site, Petersham, Massachusetts, United States -... | ecosystem: Environmental > Terrestrial > Soil > Temperate forest >...
TAACTTTCCTCGTCTAATATATTAGCCCAATTAAACCGTGGTTTTTGTTCGGCATAGACACAACGTTTTAAAGCGATATCTTCATCAAATGGAATTCTCTGTCTCATATTTTTATTTAATATAATTAATTTTTATTGTGGGGTACTATACATGGGGTTAGGTAAGAAGTCTAAAGATCATCATCGGAGACTCCTGCAAGCACAGATGATTTCTGGTATTCGGTAACGCGGCCTTCGAAGAAATTTTGTTCCTTTTTGAAGTCCATCATTTCTGCGAGCCAAGGGAAAGGATTTTTAACACCTGGAGTTAGGGGTTTAAGACCGACTCCCTCGAGTCTACGATCTGCAATATAATCGATATATTGCAAAAATTCTTGTGCACTGAGGCCTACTGCATTTATTGGAAGGCAGTCGCGGATAAATTCTTTTTCAAGATTTACGGCTTCTTGCATGGTATTTACGAGATCTTGACGGAATTCTGATGTCCAGATATCTGGATTTTCGTGAACGAGGTCCATGAAGAGGTTTCTGAGCAACTCGATGTGATTAGACTCGTCTCTGAGGGTGTAGCGAAACATTTGGCCGATTCCTGGAAATTTATTTTGACGATAGAGGGATAGAATCATGCCGAAGAGGCCGTAAAACTGTGTGCCTTCCATGCATTGACCGAATACAAAGATATTTTTTGCAAGGAGTTGCTTATTGGAGGTAATAGTAAAGTCCATGTTACGACGGAGGGAATTGGAGGTAGCGATAACGAATTCATTTTTTTTCTTAATTGTTGGGATGTCTTCGAACATAGCCTCACATTCGTGGGGGTTTAGGCCTAGGGAACTGAGCATGTAGACGAGGGAGTCTGCGTGGATATTTTCTTCCTGAGCGTGACGGCCTAGTACCATTTTGAGTTCGGGGGCGGTAACGGATTCACGGATGACGTGTAAAACGTTGTCGCCGACGATGCCTTCTGCAGCTGAAAAGTAGCCTACCCCGAGCTTAATGATCCAACGTTCGATGTCGCTAATCTCGCTTGATCGCCATTGCTCGCAGTCCTTTTGCATGGGGATGTCCTCGGGTTCCCAATGGTTGGCTTTCATATTTTTATAAAGGTCATAAGCCCATTGGTATTTAAGGGGTAAAATATTAAAAAACACTGTTTTTCGACCGTTGATAACCTGTTTGGCATCAAAAGCTTGCTTTGCTTTTTGCCTGTCCAGCACAAAGGTCCTTCCTCCGATTTCATATGTTGTGGTATCCATAGGTTTTATAAAAATAGTCTTTTGGTATTTGATCAATACCTAAAAACACAAAATGTAGTAATTTTTTTCAAATAAATCCCTACATATTGGACATAAACGAGTTACGCGGACAAAATAATTTCAAGAAAAAAGCCTCTCAGATGGAGAGGCTTTTTTTGGGCGATGAAAATAAACTTAGAGAGAAACGCCTAATTGGCTTAGGGCGAGCTTTAACTCTGGGGAGTCAGGCAACCCTTTATATAAGACTTCGCCATCCTGGCTTAAAAGAACGGTTGTAGGGAAGTACGTTACATTAAAGTGCTTTGAATGTGTTTTATCTTCTCCTTCAGAAAGCCAAGGGAAATCGATATTATTCTTTTGCTTTAGCTTTTCAGCATCTTTTGAATCGCCGTCAACCTTGATTCCAACAACGCTAACTCCTTGAGGAGCAAGGTGCTCTGAAGTTTTTTGAAGTTTTGGCATACCTGCTTTACAGGGTCCGCACCAGGTTGCGTAAAAGTCTAAAAGAACTGCTTTCTTATCTTTGATCAATTCTTCTAAGGAAACTGCGCCATCTCCGGAAGTGTGGCTTAATTTATGTTCCATGAGGGCGGGATTTTTAAAAGCAACTTTAGCTTGGGCCTTAGAAGCTTCATTTTGTTGGCTAATTGGCTGTGGATTTACGGCAGCTACTTTATCTCCTTGAGCAGTCCAATTCGTGTTGTCCGCTGCGGCAGCAGGAGCTATCTCATTATTTCCAAAACAAAGAACGCTCATATTTAAAAGGGCCGACAAACCGACGATTTTAACAAAGTTTCTTTCCATACAATTACCTTCCATGTTTAAGTGTTAGTGATGCGTTTTTATGATAACAAGGCGCAATTAGAACATTTTTTAATACAATTGGCAAGACAATTCGTGCTTTGTATAAAAAATAATAGCACAATAAGACATACCGCATCACAAATACTGTCTACGAAACGAAAATCTTATTATGGCACATCTTCGTATATATTTGTCAATAATGAACGGCCCATTTCTTCTTCAACAAGCGACAGTGCCCTGTGCCGTTCTAGGTTATAATCAACAACAGCATGTGTAATAGGCCTATCAACAACAATATACGATGCTCCTGCCTTAATGGCTTGAGTAGGGGTTAAGACGGGTTCGAAGTCGCGTTTATCAGCCCAGCGAGGATAGATGCCGAGGACGATTAAAATAGGTTCAGGGCCTAATTTTTTCCTTAAAACAGGCAATTCTAGGGGTGAACATAAAAGCCCTTCTAAGCCGCAGCGCACTGCCTGTTCTCCAAGTTCAATTGTATGTTTTTCAGCGGCGGGACTGAGCGAGGTAGCTTCCGAGTTGATGCCTATTAAAGGGGTCACTCCAAACAACTTTATTTGAGTTCCTTCTCGGGCTTTGCAAGCCGCAAGCAACATGTCTTCCCCTCCGCTCATATCAATGGAAAGAAACCTAAGGTGCGTGTTTTCGAGGCGCTCAATCGCTGGCCCAATTTCACTTGGAGTCTCACGAAGCCTCAGATCTAAAAACACCTTATACCCTTTATTTGTCAATACTCCAGTCACCTCACGGCCATATTTATTAAAAATCTCGGCCCCTACTCTTACCATTAAAACCACTAGCCCAATTCCGAGGCTATTCACTAGAAAATCTACTTCCCTCGGAGTTTCTCCATCTGTGGCGAATATTAACCCACATTTTCCCTCCAGCAATAATGCTGTATATTTTTTCTTATTTTTATTCATACATGACACGTGAAACACTTTTTCCAAAAAATACAACCAAAATTAATAAAACTTAACAACCTGAGGATCAAAATCATCATCAATCATGTATTCCAGATATTCTTTCTGTTCTTCATCTACCTCATTATCGGGGATGTTCATCATTTTCAATAGGTTTTCATAACCCCAGACGCCACCGCAATCTTCCGGAGGGCAGGCGCGTTTTCCGGCGATGCATCGAGGATACTTGACGCCAGGTTCAATGGGTAAGATTTTTTCAAGAAGGATTTTATGCTCCCATCCATCACCAAAATCATATTCATAGGTTGCTTTTGTATTTAAAAGAGAAAAATAGGAAGAGATACAATTTTTTGATCCTGGAGAAAATTCTAGATCTAAATCAGCCATTTCACTACCGATGAAATCAATTTGACTTGTTTTAGGGTTGGGAACTTCAAAACAATGTAAATGGCAGTCCTCCCATCCCATGGCAGCTTGAATTGCATCATGCAAATCGAGGAACGAAAAGGTTTCAGGAACTTGAATACGTCGCCAAATAGATGGCTTTGCGTGGTTAAGTGTAATTTTAAACTGGTAAAGGTTTTGAGCTTTCTTCTTTGTCATAGTACAAATTCTAACGAACAAAAAGTAGACGAATCAGAAAATCTCGTCAAGAGGGAAACGCAGTTTCTGGAATTATAAAATTACTAAAGTTAGCATTGCTTTAATCATCAGAAAAGCAATAATCAATCTTTAATCAATATAAACAATCTACTAAAATATTAAAAATGTACAAAATAAAAGATTCAATATCATCAAGAAGAGGACATGAAGCAAATAATAATTCATCTACAAGAAGAACAGTTGAAGTAAACACAATCACTGGCGAAGGCAAAATCGTCAATGCTGGAGCAACTAATTTTTTATACTACCTTGGTATAGAGAAGACCTACAATATCTTTGATCGCGCCCACAACGATGGGACAATAATGACCCTTGCTTGCACAAGCAAAAACTATAATAAAGCTGTTCATGATTTTCTTTCTGAGGAAATATTAGACTATAAAACCTCAGGTGAACTAAGCAATAATCCCTTTGAAGGTATACATAATTTTATACATGCTCTTAGCCAAAACCTCAATGTAAACATACCCGTCAATTTATATCAGGCCTCTGCAGAATTCTCCCACACCGAGAAAGACTCCTTGATCGCCTCCTATATGGAATGTTTCCATCGCATTAAACCTTCTTTACAATTAATTCTCAATCAAAACTATTTAATTGATAACACAGAAGACATACAAGATATGATTAAAGAAATTGTAAATTATTATCAATGCTGTCTAGACTGTTCAAAACAAAACATCAGAGACTTATTCAATGAACAAGAATTGGAAGAACTACATAGAGCCATTGAAAAAATTTCTCGCCCACAAAATTATTAAAATTCCTAGATTTAGCATTGACTCAATCACTATAAAAGCAATAATCAGTTTTTAGCCAATATAAACAATATATTCAAAATGCAAAAAATAACCAATCCCAATTCAATAGTATCAGAAAAAAGAAAATATGAATCGAGTTCAAATAGTGATCGATCAAAGTCACCACCATCAAAAATAAGAAGAATCGAAGTCAGTACTGAATCGACTGTTTTTTCGTATGTAAATGAAAATATAACTTCTTATCTTTTTAATTACGCCCACAATGATGAGACGATAATGACTTTAGCTTGCACAAGCAAAGACTATGATAAAGCTGTTCATAATTTTCTTGCTAAGGAAATACGAACCTATGGAGCTTTAGGTAATAAAAGCAATAATCCCTTTAATGGCATATATCATTTCATACGTGCTCTTAGCCAAAACCTCAATATAAGCATACCCATAAATTTATATATTTCTTCATGCAAGTTTTTGCTCGATCATACGCGACGCGATGAAGGTTACGACATAATTCGTAATTATAATGAATTATGTGAAAAAATCTTACAAGCAGCGGCTAGTAATTTATATTATCATAAAGCTCCAGACAATACAGAAAGTGACAGTCCAGCCGGTATAGAAGATATCAGTCTACGTTATAACGATGAATTCATTCCATTGAACTTTAGTACACTAGCTATGCGATTTATTTCTCTAAAACTCATTAATACCTATATCTTAAGCAAATCAATTTTTGAAGATTACTGGATCGATAACATAAACGATAACTCTAAGAAAACTCCAACGAAACATCCCAATAGAATCATCGGCATTGCACAAGGTATCCAATCAGATAAAGCCTTTTTAGAAGTCTACTCTTCCTGGCTAAAAAATGCGTGTCTATACGCAGAATTCCATCCCGAATTAAGCTCTTTTGAAATAGTTGAAAGTGCTTTAGACTGTGAAATTGAATGCGATGAAAAACTCTATCCAATTCTTCAAGAAGTATGTGTCTCAGTTATTAAAAACGAAGCAATCAACTTCGAAAATAAATCGGATGCTCTTACCGCACTAGAGTATACTATGGGTTGCGGCCCCGATAGCTCTTTGACCCTCTCCTATATAGAATGTTTCTATAGCATTAAACCTTTTTTACAGTTAATTCTCAATCAAAATCATTTAATTAATAATCCACAGGATATGCACCACACAATCAATCAAACAATTATAAGGTATTATCAAGGTTGTCTAGACTGTTCAAAACAAAACATCAGAGACTTATTCGATGAACAAGAATTGGAAAAACTACAAACGTTAACTAGCATAGCGCCATTGCAAGAATTTCTCACCAAAAATTTACCAGAAAACCCTTGACTCTCTTGAAAAAATCTATTCCTTTGGATATCTCAGTGCGGGTATAGTTTAGCGGTAAAACCCCAACCTTCCAAGCTGGTGTCGTCAGTTCGACTCTGACTACCCGCACCATTTTTTGATAATTATTTTAGCTTAATCATCTCCCCATCAAACGAAGCGTCTCGTAGAGGTCTTCTGATATTTCTGCAATGAAGCGAGATGGTTTAAGTAGGGTTGGTGGACCTCCCTGAATAGATACTTTGGGATAACTAATATAAAGCTCGTCTTTAGCTCTTGTAACTGCGACATAGAAAAGCCTGCGCTCTTCGTCTATATTATCTTCCTCGATAGCCCGTTTAAGTGGAAACAGTGTATCGGCAACACCAATTATGAAGACGATAGGAAATTCTAGTCCCTTTGCTTGGTGGATGGTGGTCAAACGAAGGCTATTTTCCGATATTTCAACAGAGCGATCGCTTGTTTCAGAATTAAGTAAAATGAGTTGGGCCAGTAGATCTGGCATGGATTCATAACGGCTAGCAAAGCCTTCTAGACTTTCTAGGTCATCTTGACGAGAGCGCCAGTTAGTATAAAGATTGCGTAGGTAGTCTCCATACCATCCGTCAACGGCGAGTTTGACAGACTCTGCAGGGGTGCGGGTATCAATTCCTCCAGCTAAGTCCTGAAGAGTATAGACAAGATCGATCCAGGCTTCGCGGGCGGCTTCGGGGACTTTTTTCAAAACAATGTCTTTTTCAAGAACCTGGAACACGGATATTGCTTCTTTTTGAGCAACTTCATTAGCAAGAGCCAATATACGCTCTGCGGTTTTTTCACCCACTTTGGGAAGTAAACAAACAAATCGAGAAAAGGCTCTTGAGTCCAGGGGGTTACTGGCAAAACGGAGTTGTGCGACAAAATCTCTGACGTGAGCTTGCTCAAAGAATCTAACTCCGCTAGTGATTTGATAAGCGATGTTTTGCTTAGACAACTCCATTTGGAGGTCCATGGCGTGAAAATGGGCCCTGTAAAGGATAGCTATATCAGAAAGCTTGTAACCTTCGTTAAGGGAACCTTGGATCCGCTTCAAGACAAACTGTGCTTGATGTCGAGTATCCATGGTTGCAACAAAGAAAGGTTTTTGATGTCTTCGACGCACTGGACGGAGTTTTTTGCTATATCCCTGGGTTGCTGATTGGCCTTCGATAATACTATTGGCAAACTCTAAGATATCTGGGGTGCTACGGTAATTGGTTTCAATTTTATAAATTTTAGTCCCTGGATGGCGCTGAGGGAAGCCCATGATGTTCTCGAAGTCTGCCCCTCGCCAGGTATAAATACACTGTGCATCATCCCCTACTGCCATTATCTGATGATGAGCCCCAAGTGTTTCAATGATACTCGACTGAATTTTGTTGGTATCCTGATATTCATCCACTAGAATGCATTTAAAACGAGCCTGATAAGATTCTGCAACGTCCTTATTATCGCGAAGCAGCTTAAGTAAACATTCTAATAAATCGTCGTAGTCTAGAACCTGTTGATTAAATTTTCGTCCTTGATACTCTCGGTAAAATACGGGGAGTAGCTCTGAAAGATGCTCAAGATGGGGGTAATTATGTTCGATAACCTCTGCAACTGGTTTACAAGTGTTACGTGCATAGCTAATGATCTCAAAAATGACACGAGTTTTTTGGATTTTCTTTATTTTTAAGAAAGTAAGGATCTTTATCACGAATAGCTTCGCCTAACAAGGATTCAGCTTCATCTGCATCAAGAATGTTAAAATTTTTTTCTAAACCAATTTTTTCGCTGTGAGCACGAAGAATTCGTTGGCCGAGGTGATGAAAGGTACCGCCCCAAAACTTATGCTGAGGGACTCCTGTGAGAGCTTCTACGCGCTGAAGCATCTCCTTTGCAGCCTTGTTAGTAAATGTAAGGAGTAAAATTTCCCAGGGTTGAATGCCTTGGGTTAAAAGCCAGGCGACCCGATAAGTCAAAGTACGTGTTTTTCCAGAACCGGCACCGGCTAGAACAAGCGCTGGTCCTAAAGAGGAGGTTACTGCCTCATATTGCTCTTCATTCAATTCTGCTTTGAAGTTAATGGGCGAAACTTTATTGGCAACTACCGCTTCATTCATTTTTATATTACATCTGAAGAAGCTCTTTTTCTTTTTCAGCTAGGCACTTACCAATTGCCTCGATGTGTTTATCTGTTTGTGTTTGAATTTCCTTTTCCAAGCGCTTAAGATCGTCTTCTGAAATTTTTCCTGCTTTTTGTTCCTTCTTGAGAGAGTCTAAAGTGTCACGACGGATATTACGCACACGGACCTTTCCTTCTTCCGCCATGGTATGCGTGGTTTTGACAAGTTCTTGACGGCGTTCACGACTAAGCTCGGGGATGGGGCAGCGAATTAAGCCTCCGTCAACTCTTGGAGTCAGGCCAACATTGGCTTTCTGTATAGCTTTTGAAATTTCATTAACAACACTCTTATCCCAGGCTTGTATGGAAATACTGCGTGCATCGGGTGTTGTAATAGCCGCGACTTCTTTAAGATTTACCATGGAACCATAAGCTTCGACCTTGATATTTTCGACCATCGAAGGGGAAGCTTTGCCGGTGTGAATTGAACTAAATTCGTGCAAAACGTAATCAACCGCTTTGTCCATTTTTGCTGTAGTATCTTTAATCACTTGGGTTTCCATATTCTAATTTCTATTTGTTCTGGGTTAGTAAATTATTAGCTATTCAACTAGGGTACCTATGCTTTGGCCCATTACTGCGCGCTGGATTGCAAGGGGTTCACTCATGTCAAAAACTAAAATAGGGATATTGTTATCTAAGCACAATGAAAATGCGGTGGAATCCATAACGTTCAAACGATTTCGTAAAACCTCATCAAAGCTGACTTTCTGATACTTCTTTGCATTAGGATATAAATGCGGATCTTTATCATAAATACCGTCTACCTTTGTTGCTTTGAGAATAACCTGGGCCCCAATTTCGCTCGCTCGCAATGCTGCTGCTGTGTCTGTGGAAAAATAAGGATTACCGGTTCCTGCTACAAATATTACCAGTCTACCCTTCTCCATATGGCGAACGGCTCGACGTAAAATAAAAGGTTCGGCTACTTCTTTCATTGGAATGGCGCTCTGAACACGCACGTGCACACCCATTTTTTCGAGGCAATCCATGAGTGCAAGCCCATTAACAACGGTAGCTAGCATGCCCATAAAGTCGCCTGTAGTGCGATCAACGCCTCGTTTTGCCCCAGAAAGTCCACGAAATATATTTCCGCCTCCGACAACTAGGCCAATTTCGACTCCCATGTCATGCACGGCTTTCAATTCGGTGCATATATCATTTAAAACCACGGGATCTATATTATCACCGTTTTCCTTATTCCTAAGAACCTCTCCACTAATTTTCAGGACAATTCGTTTATACTTCGGTTGCAAACTCTTATTCTCGGGATCTTCACTCATAGCTTTCACCAAGATAGCCCTTTTAAGCTATGGGTCAATACCGCAATCAAATTATTTTGTAGTCCACTAAGTTATGTCATTTTCGAAAAAAATTATGCTTATCGCAAACAGAAGCTTGACGTCCAGGCGATTATCCGCTCTCATCTTAAACAATTGCCCGATGGTGTAATGGTAGCACAAATGGTTTTGGTCCATTTTGTCGAGGTTCGAATCCTTGTCGGGCAGCCAATTTATTTAAGGAATCACGACTGGTTTCAGATTCCAAATATCCTTAGCGTATTCACGAATGGTACGGTCACTTGAAAACTTCCCCATCCGTGCAGTATTGAGTATTGCCATCCGGGCCCAGGTTTTCTTGTCCCTAAACGCACGATCTACGTCTTCCTGTCTTTTGCAATAGGGTTCATAGTCCGCCAATACCATAAACGGATCCCCGCCTTCAAAAAAGGTCCCTATCACTCGCGATGCTGCATATTCTTGATTTGGGGTAAAATACCCGGAAGCTAGCCAATCAATAACTGCTTTGAGCTCTTGGTTATTCTCATAATACTTTCTGGGGTTATACCCTTCTTGCTTTATCTGCTCCACCTCTTTTACAGTAAGGCCAAAAATAAATATATTCTCTGGCCCTACTTCTTCCAGCATTTCTACATTGGCTCCGTCTAGAGTGCCAATTGTACATGAGCCATTCAAGGCCAGTTTCATATTGCCAGTACCAGAAGCTTCTGTCCCAGCCAAAGAAATTTGCTCGGAAAGATCAGCTGCTGGAATTATATCCATCGCAAGCGTTACTCCATAATTGGGGATAAAAGCTATCTTAATCTTATCGTTAGTCCGAGGATCGCGATTAATAACATTCGCAACTAAATTAATTACATGTATTATCTCTTTCGCAACTTCATACCCAGGAGCCGCCTTTCCTCCAAATATAAATACTCGAGGCTCCATGTCGTAGTCTGGATTATGAAGAAGACGATAATAAAGCGTCAAAATATGTAATAAATTTAAATGTTGACGTTTATATTCATGGAAACGCTTAATTTGAACATCAAACAGTGCATCTACATTCACTTTTATACTGCACTTTAATTCTATAATATTTGCCAATCGTACTTTATTTTCATGCTTGGCTGACATAAATGCAGTCTGAAAATCAGGATCATCACAATATTTTTCTAACTCTCTTAATTTATTAAGATCTCGTAACCAACTATCACCAATAGTCTTGTTAATCAAGGCTGTTAGCGCAGGATTACACACCTCTAACCAACGTCTGGGCGTTATTCCGTTCGTTTTATTATTGAAACGTTCAGGATAAAGTTCATACAGTCCTTTAAATAAATTCTTCTCTAATAATTGCGTGTGCAGTGCTGCGACTCCATTGATCGAATGACTACCTATGGCGGCCAAAAAGGCCATTCGAACCATTTTTGGATTTCCCTCTTCGATGATTGACAACTCCTTCTTCATTTCGTCGTTACCAGGCCAACGCCTTTCTACTTCGTTCATCAAAAATCGTTCATTGATTTCGTATACAATCTGCAGGTGCCTCGGTAACACTTTTTCAAACAACGATACGCTCCATTTTTCCAAGGCTTCGGGCAATAAGGTATGATTTGTATATGCAAAAACTTTTTGGCAAATACTCCATGCTTTTTCCCACTCTATGCCCTCCTCATCAATGAACATACGCATTAATTCCACGATCGCTATTGCAGGATGCGTGTCGTTGAGCTGTATAACGACCTTTTCTGGAAAATTATCCCAATTGTCATTATTTAATTTAAAACGCCTTCGAATATCCCTCAACGAACAGGAAGCAAAAAAATACTGTTGAACCAACCGCAGCTCCTTTCCCCGCTCTGTGGCATCATTAGGGTAAAGAACCTTAGAAACCGTTTCTCCTATCGCTTTCTCCCTAACGGCTTCGATATATCCCCCTTCATTAAATACCTTCAAATCAAACTCTTCGGATGCCCGCGATTCCCAGAGCCTTAAAAAATTTATTGTCTGCCCTCCATAGCCTACAATCGCTATGTCCCACGGCACGCCAATGATCGTCTTAGCATCTACCCAACTCGTCCTGGAATCTCCGCAATCATCGAAAAACCGCTCCATTTTTCCGTACAATGGAACAATTTGACTATACTCTGGCCGCACTATCTGCCAAGGAGTTCCGCCTTTCAACCAATTATCTGGATGCTCAATCTGCGCTCCTTTTTCAAATGTCTGCGTAAAAAGGCCAAATTCATAGTGTATCCCGTAACCAATAGCCGGGTAGTCCAATGTCGCTAAAGAATCCAAAAAACAGGCTGCCAAGCGCCCTAACCCGCCGTTACCTAGGCCCATATCAACTTCTTCATTCAAAACCACATCCAAGTCTACGCCTAATTCCGCATGCGCCTGTTTTACGGTCTCGTAGAGCCCAATATTATACAGATTATTCGATAGTAGACGTCCCATCAAATACTCCATTGAAAAATAATATACCCGACGAACGTTTCGCTCAAAGTACTCTTCCTGGGTCTTCAAATACCGGTCAATCACCCGATCTCTCACGGCCAAGCAGGTTGCAATCCACCAATCCCGAAGCTCGGCATTATCCATATTTCTTGCAAGCGTGTACTTCAAGTGATTCTGTATCGACTTCTTCAACCCAGCCACATCGTGTTCAACATTGAAGTTGAATGATTGTTTTTCGCCGTTATTAGCGTTATTAGTAGGGGGTATCATGCGTAAATTAGAGATTCTGAACTATATCAGCAAGACTTACTCTAGCACTATTAAAAAGCACCATTTAAAGCAACTCAGAAAAACATGTTTTCTACTGCTAAAACAACTTAAATAAAAATATGGCCTTCTAAATATAACTGACAAGCACCTGACAACAATACTCTATCTTTGGTAACTTCGCAAAACAATTCTCCTTGCCTTTTAAGCCCTTGGATTGCATGTAGTTTTTTCTTTCCTAAACGCCTACTCCAATAAGGAGCAATTACACAATGCGCAGATCCTGTTACTGGATCTTCCAAAACACCACACGCCGGATAAAAACACCTAGAATAAATGTCTGCACCTTGGCTCAAAGAAGATAAAATTATTCCACGTTTCTTCATCCTGCCAATCGCTTCAAAATCTATCTGTACGTTTTTTACCTCCTCCTCATTGTCAAAAATCAACAACAAATCAAAAGTACTTTCATAAGTTTCTAACGGCTTTATATCCAGCATATTTAATAGTGCATCGGATGGTGTAATTTGCGCATAAGGAAGTATTGGAAAATCTAATTCCAATAAATTTTTATTTTTTTTAACCTTCAATTCGCCACTTTGACTATGAAAAACAACTGTATCCTTACTATACTTTAAAAATTCAAAAATTATAAATGCACTTGCCAAAGTCGCATGCCCACATAAGGCTACTTCAGTATTTGGCGTAAACCACCGTATTTCATAGTCTTCTCCTTTTGAAAAAATAAATGCAGTTTCAGATAAATTATTTTCTTGTGCAATGGACTGCAATTGCTTGTCGTTTAACCAATAATTTAATGGACAAACTGCCGCAGGATTTCCTTCAAATAATTTTGAAGCAAACGCATCCACTTGATATATAAGTTGTTTCATATCTTAGCAAAATTGTTTACATAAAATTCAAAGTCATCTGTTCTATACTCCGATAGCCCTACCAATATCCCAAAAACTTCCACCAGGCGCCGCCGATTAGAACCCATATAATAAGGTTCACAGCACTCACTAATGCGCCCACTTTCCACCATTCTTTAACGCCAACATAGCCTGCACCAAAGAGTACTGGAGCAGGACTTGCTCCATAGTGAGTAAGACTTCCAAAAAGATTACTGAGATATCCTAAAAATATCGCCGCAAGAAAACCTGGTGCTCCCAGTCCAATGGCCACAGCTAACATTGCTCCGTACATCGCGCCAATATGCGCTGTATTACTCGCAAACAGATAATGGCTATAAAAATAAATCAGACCTAAAAGCAAAAGAGCCCATACCCAATCCATTCCGCTTATGTGGCCAACTACAAATTCACTGAAATAACCAATAACACCATATGTATTAAGATAACCCGCCAAAGTCAAAAGCGTTGAAAACCATATCAGCGTCTCCCAAGCGCCCTTCTCTTCAATAACATCTTGCCAATTTAACACATTGGTAAGCAACAATACACTCAAACCTAACAGCGCCGTTGTCACCGTATCAATCCCAATGAAACGACCAAAAATCCAAAAAACAATCAATGCCACAAAAACAACCAAAAGAATATACTCCTTTTTTTTCATTTTCCCCAGCTCCCCCAGCTTTGAATCCGCGAAATGCCGCGCGTCTGGAACAGACTTCATACGGGGGGTCGAAACACCATATATCACCAAAGGAATAACAATTAAACTGCATATACCAGGAACCAATGCACCAAGAGCCCACGATCCCCAGGTGATTTCCACTCCTTCATTCATCGCCAGTTTTGCAACAACAGGATTCCCCGCCATCGCCGTCAAAAACATCGCACTAACAATCATACAGCCATGAAAAGATGTAAGAATCAGAAACGCCCCCATATCCCGAGCACTGATATCATGCGGCTTACTATTAAGCGCTCGTGAAAGTCCATTTATTATCGGAAACATAATTCCACCACTACGCGCCGCAGTGCTTGGTATCGCGGGCGCCAAAATCATTTCACTGAAAATCAAACTATACGAAAGCCCTAATGCGCTTTTTCCAAATGTCCTAACAAAATAATAAGCAATCCGCGTACCCAGGTGTGTTATTACAAAAGCCCTTGCAATAAAAAATGCTGCAACCACTAACCAAACTGTCGGAAGGCCAAAGCCACTTAACCCCTGCTCTATTGTCAATGTGCCTGTCAATGATAACACTCCAATAGACAATATAGCCACACCACCCATAGGAAGCGGTCTTGCAATAATACCAACAATTGTGGCAATAAAAATGGCCAATACATGCCATCCTTGCTCATTCATCCCCACAGGCATCGGTAAAAACCAAAGTACGATACCTACTCCAAAAGTAAACAACAATGGCAATAACTTCTTTAATCCACTCTTCTTACCAACTTGATTTTTCATTTGATTTTTTCCAATGTAAAAGTGCCCTGCTCATAGTCAACTATAATAGTCCACTAAAACGTTTCTGCAAATCACTTAAGGACAACTCGAAATACGTAGGCAATCCTCGAGGACAAATCAAAGGGTTATCACAAAACATCAACTCCTTTACAAGCTCTTCAACATGCTCGTCCATAAGGCTATTATCAAGTCGAATAGTCTGTGTAACGGCCAAACTCGCTATTTTTTCGTGTAGAAGATCTTCCGTCCGAGGAACCACACCTTGTTCACGAACTAAAGCCGCTACATCCCTAATAAACGACTCTGCCAGAGCTACATCAAGCCAAGAGGGGATAGCCTCAATTCGATAAAAATTTCGTCCAAAAAGCACCACATTAAGCCCTCCCTTATTTAAAATATCCAAACATCCCTCAAATGCCGCAGATGTCAACGAATCAAGACTAATGGGAATAGGAAGCAAAAGTGGTTGAGAAAGACAAGGGCCCTCTACTTTAAAACTTTTCTGAATTCTCTCATACAAAATACGTTGTCTTGCACGTTGATAATTCATAATGACAAGTCCTACAGACGATTCAAAAAGCCCATAAGAACCCATAAGCGCTCCAATCAAACGCCAACTTGGCGCGGCGACCATCTCCATAGGCTCTTTAAAAACCTTAAACTCTCCCTTTTCCAACGCCACGGACATCTTGCCATCATTATTATACTTAACCCTTGAGACAGGGATATCAGCAATACTCACCTTACTTCTTAAAAGCGGCGCAGAAACCAAAGAAGGCGCAGGAGGCAAAGAAGGTGCAATTTGATGAGATGCAATAGAAGGCAAAATAGCAACAGGCACAGAAGCTATTTCCGGGATTACCTGTTCTCGAACGCCCACCTTCTGAAAAGTCTCCTGATTCAATTGCTTTAAGCATTTTAATACTGTCGTAATCACAAACTGGCGAATTAATGCATCGTTTCTAAAACGAACCTCTCGTTTCGCAGGATGAACATTGACATCAACAAATTCAGGATCAATTTCCAAAAAAAGAAAAACAACAGGATAACGACCCTTTGGAAGATAGGTATGATAACTTTCAATCAACGCATAGCTCAATGTTTTACTCTCGACTGGACGGCCATTAACAAAAGTGATGATCTCCTGCCGAGTTGCACGGCCAACGCCAGGCTTACCAATAAGACCAAATAAACGCATCCCGCCTTCTTCAGCCTCAACTTCTACTAACTCTTTACCCAATTTCTGGTTCCATACCCCAGAAACACGATCGATCAACTTCCTAGAAATCAACGACTTAAAAATCAATCGCCCATTTTCAATCAAGGTAAAAGCAACTTCTGGGTGTCCTACTGCGTACAAGCGCACTAGGTAAATGATATGCGCAGCTTCGGTATTCTCAGTTTTCATGAACTTCCTACGAACAGGAACACTATTGAACAAATTCGCTACCTCAATCTGCGTCCCAGCACTCATTCCATAATCTTTACGATGAATAAGCGTGCCCCCGTTGACTAAAATCTCACATCCACAATCCCGTTCTCTAGAACGTGTACGGAGGGTAAAACGAGAAACACTTGCTATAGAAGGAACGGCCTCCCCACGAAAACCAAAACTAGTCACTTTCATCAAATCAGAAGCCTTTTGAATTTTACTCGTCGCGTGACGTTCCAAAGAAAGCAAAGCATCGTCAGGACTCATTCCACAACCATCATCCTCAACACGAATATAACTCTTACCACCATTTCTAAACTCTATCTCAATTCGCCTGGATCCAGCATCTAAGCTATTCTCTAACAATTCTTTAACTACAGCAACAGGGCGTTCAATGACCTCGCCTGCGGCAATTTGGTTGGCCACGTGATCGGATAATATTCGAATTATAGGCATAAAATTTCGAACCTGAAGCTATTTAAAACCTCGGTAAACTGCAATAACATTCCTGCTCCATAACGATAATTATTGACATAAAATTAAATTAATTTATCATCAATCAATAATCAATAAAATAATGAAATACAAAATAGATAAAATTATATCATTTCTAATAATTATAATTTCAAGTGCTTTTTACTCTTCTGGAGAAGTTTATTTTAATTTACAATTTGTCGATCCACAAGGCACCGGGTTCAACGCACCTGAAAACATATGGATGCAAGAAGAAGCCAAAAAAGGAGCCAATTTATTAGGCAAGATCATTGCACAAAATGCCTACGTAAATATAAAAATAAATGCAACTCAAGCGACACCCTACGCCTGGGCCCCAGCTGAACACTATAAAATCATCAACGAAAACAACTCAAAAAAAATCGTCCTAAATGCCCAACACAAAATACTCAATGAAATCACTACACCAGACTTTCAGTGGGATGGTCATATCGAATTTAATATACAACAATTTCCTAAAAATCGTAATGATGAATTTAAAAGAACTTTTATACATGAACTAACACATACGCTAGGGTTTTTAAATTTTCAAAACCCTAACTCAAAAGAATTATCCTATTATAATGACTACGACAAATTATTTTACGATGCTAATGGAAATCCATTTTTAATAAATCATGGAAACTTAAAAAACAACCTCACAACAAATCCTAGATTTAACCCATCCATTGAACTCTATGCCTGTGGAGACTGCATCCGTAAACATAATAATGGCAAATGCGTTAAAATCTATAATCCCGAAATATATGAATGCGGATCCTCGTTCGCGCATATAGACAAAGATGCACATCCTCGAAGTATCATGTCTGATAGAAAATGCCATAATGAATACTGTATCTGGAATAATTACGAACTCGGCATCATTCAGGACCTGGGTTACAAAATAAACTGGAACAACTATTATCAAGCAATAAAAGATCTTTATCCTGAAACAATCGCTTTAAATGTAGATGGCAGTGTTCTTGAAGAACACAATGTACAATTTAAAGTAATAGAAAATCAAGATTTCCCCAAAGGATGTTTTGAAGCTAATGTATTTGATAATTTAAACAAAAAATTTTCAATAACAATCAATAAAGAAAGCAAATTGATATTAATTGATAAAAAAACAAATGATCATTTATTCACATTTGAGTCAAGCTCTAAAGATAAAATATCAAAAATAGATATGAATGAAAACTCCTATGAAGTCTTTTGGGATAAAATTGAAATTAATAAAAAAACGAAGGTTAATATACGATTTAGAAAAACAAATAAAAATGCATAAAACTATACATTGATAACAATAAATATTAATTAACAAAACATTATACTACCGGAAATAACCAAATTAAACAACTACTTGACTATACGATAATTGAGATGTAAGTTAAGTCTATGAACAGACGAATATCGGGGATTAATTCAGGTCAAATACGAACACTAAACTCTAATCAAGTTTTAGAAAAAAAACTAAATAATTTAAGCACCTCAACTGATCATTTATTCCAAGGACGTGAAATAGATGTTAAAACTGAAAATAAAATCAATGATCTCCCTTTAATTAAATCAGACAAACAATATTTGCTGGATAAATTAATAAATCTCTTCTCTCCGGAGGATATCTCTTCGGAAAATACCGAAAAACTAAGAAAACTAATAAAGGATACAGATACTTTTAAGATAATTAAAACCAGAAGCATAGAACAAATCACTCGTGACGACCTATTAAGACTACGCCTAGAAATTCAGCGCAATCCCGAATTTATCAATAATGCAACCGAAGAAGAATTAGAAGAAATACCCCAAGATAAACAAATTGAATACTACAAACAAAAATTACATTCTCAAAACCTGATAGAACAACAACATGCATTATATAAACTATCGAATATATACATTAAAAATGATGATCCAATAAACTATATAGAATGTTGTGGATTAATTTTATCTATCCCAGAACAATCTGAATATCAACACATTGCACATCAGCAATTAGCCGATCTTGCCCGACATTTTGAACAGGTACTTAATTTTGAAAGTGTACCTTCAATAGACCAGCAAAATATAATAAGTATGCTCGCTAGTGTTTACATGAAACAAGGTAATACAATGAAGGCTTTTGAATATTACGGGCGAATCCTACGTATTCCAGAACAATCACCCTATCAAGAAATCGCTAAACAACAATTAGAACAGGGTGCCATATACTATGAGCACTTATTAAATTCCGAAAATCTATCTCTAATAGACCAACAAAGTATATTACATACATTATCCTGTATCTACATAGCGCAAGATAATGGGACAAAAGCCATTGAATGCTACGGGCAAATCTTGCGCATTTCCGAACCATCCCCTTTTCAAGAAATTGCTCGACAACAACTAGATAATAGCATTTCGCACCTCAAACAAAAATTAGATACCGAAAGCTTGTCTCTAACAAATCAACAGTGCCTATTATATTCGTTGGCTGATCTTTATATGAAACGAGAAGATGTCTCAAAAGCCCTTGAATGCTATGAACAAATTTTGACTATTCCAGAAGCTTCATGCTATCAAGACGCTGCCTTACAACAACTTGATAATCTTATTACACATTATGAAAAAATTCTAAATCTTGAAACCACAATTACAGAAAAGAAAGAAAATGCATTGTTCATGCTAGCTAATATCTGTACAAAACAAGGAAATACAACAAAGGCCATTGAATATTGCGAACAAAGACTAGCTATTCCAGACCTATCCCTAACAGATCAACAAGATGCATTGTTCAGGCTAGTCTTTATCTATCAAAAACAAAAAATGAGGGAAAATGTCAGAAAATGCTGCGAGCGAATCATAGCCATCCCAAAAGCATCATGGTATCAAAAAACTGCACTGCAAACACTAGCTCCTATCTACATCGGGCGAGGCGATAGATCGAGTGCAAGCCAATGCCTTGAAAGAATTTTAACTTTTGATGACATCACATTAACCGAAAAACAAGACGCCTTACAACAGTTAGCTGATATTTACAAAAAACTAATGGATACCGAAAAACTAACTGAAACTTATGAACGCATTTTACAACTCGAAGGAATATCAATTCAAGCTCAACGAGATATTTTAAATGCCTTACTTGAAATTTATCAAACAGAAGGAAATAAAGAGAAAATGATCAAGTGTTACGAACAAATGTTATGCCTTTCAGAAACCTCTTTAAAAGAGCAAAAGAGAATATATAAAGCATTAACATCAATCTACAATGAAAATGGAGAAAATATAACAGAAATTCAATTATTAAAAAAACATTACTTAACCCCCATCCTACAACTAAATTACAAAACTGATGCAGATCTTATTCAAAAAATACTGACATTATTTGATCAAAAACCAGATGCCCGAGCCGCAGATATAATAACAATTTTGAGTCAACACCCCAAACTCTGGCAAGGCGAAAACAAACTTACCTTGAATCAATGGACTACTCTCATAAATAGCGAAACTTCTGAAAAATTTATCAATACACTTTATGAAAACCTTATTACTATTTCTGGTGGACTAAACAAAAAACTGTTAATAAACGATCCTACCATGCCCGAATGGAACGTTCTATCCCAAAAAGAAGAAGACATCGACGATGAAGTCTTTCAAATTATACAAACAGTCGTTGCCGACCTCTTTGACTTCGTAAACACTGAAAATGAAACATCAAAAGAACATGCAATAAAGTTTTTTAATCAATGCATGAATACTGCAGACGCGCAAACAGATGCCGGTCGCCAGCACATACGAAAACGCCTCGCTGCAACAGTTGATTACCTACAAGGATTAAAAGCCATCCACAATCAATCAACAGACGAAAGAGAAAAAGCATTAATACAACAACACATTAAGAATGCATTAAAAATTATGGCAACCGGAGGAAGTGCATGCCCTGACCGCGCAACAGTATATTTAATACATCTCGAAAACGCTATCAAATTATTCGCAAATCCAAAATACTTACCAAACATCCTCGTTCAAATGTTTAAACACGAAGCTGTAAAAGACTACTTAGTCGATCCAAGACAAGCAGAAAGCATTGAAACTTGCTTATTCCTTTATATATTAATGAATTCAGTATTAGGCCTAGGCCATCCCAAAGGAGGCCGAATGCTATACCCAGATGTTGCAAAAAAAATGTCCCTAGAAGAAGCTCTGAAAAAACTTAGTCCTGCCCTTACCCTTGACAACCTTCTTAATTTTATTGCCCATGAAGAAATTTTCCAATTAGCCTATGATGCTGAAATGAAACAAGATCCATCTGTTCAAGAAGCCGAGTATAATTTTTCTGAAGCAGACGGAGACTACGACTATGCAAGAATTCCTAAACAGCCTAAAGCAGAACGTGATAGACTAAAAACTATCATAGATGAATCTGAAAATAATCTTTCTATAGCAAAAGAAGAATATGAAAATGCACGTATTTCCCAAAAACCTCAAAAGGAACTTGACCAATTAAAAAGCATAATAAACAAAGCCGAAAGTAATCTTTTTATAGCCAAAAAAAATTACAATGATGCTGTAGCCCCTAAAGAATCTCAACAAGAAATTAATCGACTGAAAAACATCTTAAACGAAGCTGAACTCGCACTAAACAGCGCTAAAGAAAACTTTTTTAAAGACAAAGCAAGAACACTTCTTCAAGAATCTGGATTTATCGTATCTTCATAAAAAACTACACAACTTTCTGCTCTTTTTCTTTTTCCAATGCAAAAGCAGCGACCGACTTTTTTAACTCTTTATCCTCCAACGAATTGCCAATATAACGCAGTGCCTTCCCATCATAGAGATTATGTTCAATATCCTCAAGATGACGCCCCTTTGTTTCAGGAACATAGCGCCATGCAAAAACTAGACCAACAATCGTACAAATTCCATAAAGCATAAAAACATTTTCCATCCCACCCATTTTATCAACTAAAATTACGAAGGAAAATGACACAAGCATATTAAAAAGCCAATTGGCACAACTTGCAATCGCCATACCAGTACTACGCGACTTCAAAGGAAACACCTCAGACATCATAATGTAAGGTACTCCGCCTAAGCTAATTGCAAAAAACACGACGTAGAGTAATGTACTTGCGAGGGAAAGAGTAGCATAAGCACCATTAGATCCAAGACAAAAAGAAAGCACACCAAGGCAAATCACCATACCCGTAAAGCCAATAAATAAAAGCGGACGCCGGCCTAACTTATCAATCACCCAAACCCCAAAAACTGTGGCAATAACATTAGTTAACCCCATAAATAATTGGGCAAGAAATTTAGCCTTTTCTCCAAACCCAGCACTCGCAAAAACCTCTGGACCATAGTACATAATTGCGTTAATACCACTAAGTTGCTGAAAAACAAATAAACCAAATGTCATCAAAATTAAAGGAAGCAACGGCTTACGAAAAAGCAACTTCCAATTCTTATCCCCCTCATGACGAAGGCTTTCTTCCATTTCATCCATACAACTACTAACATCGACTTTGCCAAGAAGATACTGAAGAACCTTTCTAGCCTCTTCCTTACGCCCCTTTAACATCAGCCAACGCGGGCTATTTGGCATAATAAAAACCATACCCAAAAACAACAGAACAGAAGGAACAATCCCTATCCCAAACATCCAACGCCAGTTTGTTGCGGTATCCTGAATCCAGCTCGCAAAAGTAAGGTTAATAGCAAACGCACCCATTAAGCCAAGAGTAATAGCCAGTTGAAAGAGAAATATAATAGTTCCACGAACACGAGCAGGAGAAACCTCACTTAAATACATAGGCACAACCATTGCCGAAATTCCAATCGCGAGCCCCATCAAAAGACGTCCTATAACCACACTCAAAAGACTCGGCGCAAATGCCGCTGACAACGTCCCTATTGAAAATAGAATGGCAGTCATTATAATCGACTTACGCCTCCCTAACTCTTTCGCAAAAAAACCACTAACTATGGCGCCCATAAGCGCTCCCAAAGGAACAGCCGAAACGACAAAACCACGTATCGAAGCCCCCCCAACTTCAAAGGTTTTGAAAAGGAACTCCTGCGCCCCAGAAATTACCCCAGTATCAAAACCAAAAAGAAGACCTGCCATTGCAGCAATACTCCCAATTAAATAAATATTAGCCTTTTTCATAGGCTGTTCAAATTCAGACTGCTTTATCATGTCTTTTGATAATACAATTTAAGAGTTGTTTCGAGACATTGCATACACATTACTGACCAGAGTCAATGATTAATATTGTAATACGTAATGTTTTTTTAAATTAAAAAATGCTAAATCAAACAACCTTGCGATACAAAAAGATAGCAAAAATAATCATTGCAAAATTTGGCAACCAAGCAGCAAACCAAGCCGACAAAACCAGCTGACTTCCTAAAATACCTCCAATATTAGCAATCACATAATACACAAAAAAAAGCATAATAGCCTTAGAAACACCAACCATAGGATTACTCCGAACTCCAAAAGCGGCAAATGGAATCGCAATCGCAACAACAATAAGACAACTCAGAGAACTCGCAAGAAGACTCTGATACTTTACAGCATAATTGGCAATATTGGGATTCCCCCCATAATCAAGCTCCCCCAACAAATCTTCAAGTTGAAACAATGAAAGATGTCTAGGTTTTTTACTGAGGGATACCATAACATCCGGGTCCTCCGTAAAATCTGAAAATATTTTTTCATCAAACGCTATAGACTTCACTGGCCCTCCTTCGTGTGACTTAAACTCTGTCTCACGTCCATCTCTCAAAACCCAATACCCTTGTTCCTTGTCAAAATAAGCTTCACTGGCCATAACCCGCGCAATTTCTGTGCCCTCATCGTGAATATAAACATTCACACCAAAAGCTCGATGCGTAAGCTCATTAAAACCCTGAACATACCACAAACGCCCCTTCGCTACATTATCAAAAACCAACTTTGAAATTATACCCGTACTCTCAACCGCATCCTCTTTCTCCGCTTTACTAACAACCAACTTATTTTGAATTTTCTTCACCCGCTCCACAGACAATGGAATAATACTCGCATTAAAAATACCCAAAATTAAAGTCAACACAAACCCCGAAATCCAAAGCATACGCGTAATTTGAAACAAACCAATACCCGAAGCCTGCATCGCTACAATCTCATTGTTTCGACGAAGATTCCCCAAAAAAAACAACAAAGAAACAAGCAAAGAAATTGGAATTGTTATAGGAAACAAACTCGGAACCAAATAAACATAAGAATTCAAAATATCAAGCAATGACGCCTTCTGCTCAATAAAATCAGGCAAATCATCAAACATACTCCCAACAATAATAACTCCCGTAATCGCCACTAACACCAATAAAAATACCTTAACCCATTCTAAAAAAATATACCTGTCCAATAACTTCATATATCCAATCAGGAATGAATTAACCTCATTTGTCTAGACTAATTTTTTTATAAAATTAGCTGTATTCTTAAAATTGCTATTGACATATTAATAGATATTTTAATAATTATAGAAAAGTAAAAAAATATATGCATATACTCAATAATTGCTCAAGAATCATTAAATACTTTATGTTTAATTTAATAAATCTACTCAACAGATTAGTAGAATGCTGCAAGGGGAAATCAAAGCCAAAAGCTAAATTAAACATAGATAGATTTACCAGTTATAAAGATAGCCCTATCGCAAAACGTCAAATAGATCATCAAGATCTTCCAAAGAAAAAAATAAAAATAGCCGGAGACACCCCTCAAGAAATAGTCGGTGGCTATCTCCACGGCTACCGATCAAAAAAGAATCTGGACTACATGCATGATAGTCAAAGTGTGTTTCGTATAGGAACTATAGACTCTGATGATATCCTTCATAGACTAGATCAGGCTATATACCAAAGACTTAAAAAAATCGGCATTTGTTATGAAGCCTATGATGATAATAATAATGAAATACAGATTCTACTCCCATTACTTCAAAAAGATATCCAATTCGAACTCATCGATAATCTCGGCTGGTTTAAAAACGATCCAATTATTCAACAAACATTTGAACACATCAGTAGTGCTTTCGAAAACCTATTACCTTTCGTAAAAACAGTCTACCGAAAAATTGAGGCATTTGGTGGTCCTAAAGCCAATTTTAAACAAAGCAAACAAGATAAAGCCTTACTTAGCATAAACGTAAAAACAAAATTGCAAAAAAAACGTGCTCAGCGACCAACCAACAACCAAAAACGTTATCAAGAAAAACAAATACGATCCGTAGTTAAACAATTATTCTTGGAACGATTTGAACACCTTGCAAAAATTTTCTCCTCATTTACAACTTGTAGCCGAATCCATGCAAACAAATTAAGTGCTTACATGCTCTTTGAAAATCTACTTAACAATTACTCAGAAATATTAATATTTCAAGAAGCCTTGAAAAGCGATCAATATGGAGGCACCCCCCTTCATCAAAACGCAATCCAAATTTTAGCAAAATCTTTCGAGCTTCTATTGCCCTACGCACTCGAAATCACCAATGCATTTGATATAGAAGATTTAGCGAATGATCCAAGGCTTGCTTCCATCAAAAAATCTGCTGCACAACACACCAACTCTGTAAAAACAGAATTTAAAGAACATCAAGAAACGCAAGAAATAGTAGCTAAAATAGACCTCCGAGAAGAATATCCACAACTTTTTCTGCACCCCGTAACTTCAGAATCAAACCAACTTGAACGTCGCACCAAGAAGGATAAAGGCCTGAATCCCTCAAATCCAACTCCATTTAAAACAAAACAAGAAAGACAAGCAGATAGGGATAAACGACTTGCTGAGCGTCGCACCACTTTAGCGCAAGATATGGTTAGCTCACACAAACAACAACAAACCAATCAGCAAGAGGTTACAAAACAAAAACGTATTCAATCTCAAATCAAAATCCACGAACTCCCTTCTAATGAACTAGTCTGGAAAACCATCCTACCAGGACTCAATAGCGATAATACCTCATGCCTTGAAATAATGTTTAGCCAAGAAGTCAATCATGAAGAAATAAGCCATAGACATGTAGTCAACCTAGCTATGGCCCTCCAAGTAGCACTTAGTCAAAATAATATTAGCTGCGCACAAGACCTATTCGACTACGTAATAAGCCGAATTCATCATCGTCACAGCCCCGATAGAGGTGCCAACCTTCCACAACACTACATCGATATTCTACGAGCCTGCTTCATCATCTTTGGCATCTTCCCTAAAGGCTGGGAACCCAAAACCAAAGAAGACTTCGATGCAATAGAAAAATATCATCAACGCCTCCTAGATTACTTCTATTGGGAATCAAGAATTTAATTAAGACTTGTTTTTTTTAACAAATCCTGATAAATCTCACTCTTCAAAAAAACAAAGACTTATATGGAACGCACACTTATTATACTTAAACCCGATTGTATGAAAAAAAATCTAGCAGGTAACGTACTCGCACGCTTTGCTGAAGCCGGATTTCATATCGTCGCCTGCAAAATGACCATCCTTTCCAAAGATTTGCTCAAAAATCACTACGCTCATTTAGCTCATATGCCTTTCTTTCCTGATATCGAACAATTCATGAGCTCCCGCCCTGTCATAATCATGATCCTCGAAGCCCAAAATGCTGTTGCTAAAATGCGCGACCTCCTAGGTCCAACAGACTCTACAATTGCTCCCAAAGGTACCATTCGCGGCGATTTAGGCAGCAATAAAATGGAAAATATCGCCCATGCCTCCGATAGCCCCGAAGCCGCTGAAGCCGAAATCAAGTGCTTCTTTAAACCCGACGAAGTATTCGGCACTCTAAACACGCACTAATAAACACACCGCATACGCAGCAATCGCTTCCTCAGCTCCAATAGCGCCCACTCCCTCGTTCGTCGTGGCTTTGATTCCTATTTGAGATACTTGAATCTGAAGCGATTCTGCTATTTTATTTTTCATAAGATCCTGATAATCAGCCAATTTTGGCGCCTCTGCAATAACCGTACAATCGATATTTGCAATAATATACCCAAGTATAGCAATCTCATTTTGAACCCTCTTAAGAATCTCTTGGGAATCCATATCCTTATGTGCAGGATCCGTGTTAGGAAAGAAATGCCCAATATCCCGCAATCCCGCAGCTCCTAAAATGGCATCAGCAATAGCATGCGACAAACAATCCGCATCAGAATGCCCCAAAAGCCCCTTTTCGTAAGGAATTCTTACCCCCCCAAGCACCAGTCTTCGCCCCCTAACAAGACGATGCAAATCATAACCAAACCCTATTCTAAACGGCTGCATATCTTTGCTTATTACTTAATAAAAATTCAAGATAATCAACATCACGTTGTAAAGTAATTTTTGGATTCGGATAATCATTTTCAACAATTGCAATCGGATGGCCCAGAATGCTAACAGCTCCAGCATCGTCCGTAACTTTCAAATCACGCCTCACAACCTCTTCATAAGCCTCATAAACTAGATCGTATTCGAAAGCCTGTGGCGTCTCCATCCCCCAAAGCGTATCTCGATCAAGATCTTGAAGTGTTTTTGACGCTTCCACCACCCTCTGCTTAATCGTGTCAACAACAGCGCAGGCAAGCACAACAGCCTTCTCCATCAAAAGAGTCTGATGCATTTTTTTTATAGACCCCGGCTGTATCAAAGGCCGAGCAAGATCATGAATATAAACATATTCCATCTCTCCAACCATCTCTTTTAGCCCTCTTAACCCCGCAACCACCGAATCCTGCCTCCTCGCACCCCCTTGAACCCAAAATATCGCCGGAACATTCACACTATCAATATTATCCAAAATCCATCGTTCAATAATCCCTTTCTGTTCAATATCCCTATATACAATCACCAGACTATCAATAACTTCACTCTCAATAAAAGCCTCTATCGAATATGCAAACACCGGCTTCCCCTCAAGCATCATCAAAATCTTATCTTCAACATGCCCTCCCATCCGAGTCCCTCTCCCTCCTCCTAAAAGTATCGCAATATTAGACATTTTTAACTGATGCAACTTCCATTTCGCTTAAAATAACCTCCAATGCCTTCGCCGGATTCTCCGCCTTCGTAACAGGTCGCCCAACAACGATATAATCCGCCCCCGCAACAACCGCCTCCGCCGGCGTCATAATACGCTTTTGCTCATTAGAATCTGCTCCAAGTGGCCGAATTCCTGGTGTAACCAATATCACATCAGGACCCAGTCTCTCCCTTAACATCGGCAATTCCAATGGCGAACATACCAAACCCTGCAATCCTGACCGCATCCCTAACTCCCCAAGCCTCAACACCTGCTCTTCCGGCACAATATTAACCCCAATAGACCTCAAACCTTCCGAATCCATACTCGTAAGCACCGTAACCCCAAGAAGTTGCAGTGAATCACCCATATCTCGCCTAGCCTCACTAGCCCATCTCATCATCTCCTCACCCCCACTCGTATGAACCGTCAACAACCCAACCGGCAAACCCCTCAAACTCTTTACCGCAGATGCCACCTGATTCGGAATATCATGAAGCTTTAAGTCAAGAAACACCTTATAACCCAAGCCTGCAATAACGCGCACCACTTCAGGCCCATACTTCGTAAATAGCTGAAGCCCAACCTTTACCCACTTCAGCTTCGGCCCAATAGCTTGAAGCATCTCAAGCCCCTCTCCCAACGACTCCACATCCAACGCTAAAATAAGCTCACATTTCTTATTCGATGATCGCATGGCTAGCAATAAAGCATTTTTAGGAAAAGAAATACAGCTTAAAAATTGAGAATGAATTTTTTAATCAAGTTTCTGTCCTTTTCTGTCTTTAATAGCAACTAATTATTTATACACCTCAATTTGATTTCCAATAAAAAATAATACATATTTAGAAATGAATAAAATTAATACCTATACATTAGTTGTCTCTATTTTTATTTTACTTTCAAGCCCCTTTGCATTTTCAGAAGAGGAAGACGCAGCTTATATAAAAGTTCTCAACTATACTAATTATACGGTAGCAATTGACAATGTAGAAAGCGCAAACCTCCTCGAATGGGGTAATTTGAGAGGAAGAAGAGTGTGGGATCTTGGCCCATATGAACCAAATTCAACACATGAAGATCCATTACAAGAATTTGGAGTCAACTACATTGTTGGAATAAATGGACAAACCGAAGGACATGTCATCATAATTAAAGATGGACAAAGATCCGATTATGGCCAAGGAGAAATAAGAATGGTCGATCCCAAAGACGGCGAGTCTCACGGAGCAATAATAAATTTTGACAACAAAACTTTTTATGTGTCCATATACGACGAGATAATTCCCTGGAGGGATACCGCCACAATAGGTGAAGAAGGAGAAGACGCAGCCACTGTCGACCTAGGCAATGAAGGCTACCCATTATTTACAGTTAAAATTGAGCAAAAGCCGAAGCCCTAATTAAGTATATCCAAATCACATTCACAATAAATAACTTCATCGTCTGCATCATAGATGACTTAACCATAAACAACAAACATCAATCCCTTCCCAACAAAAACCTCAACGCCACCAAATATCCCTTGAACCCCATCCCAGAAATCACCGCCTTACAAACACCTGAAGTATACGAAAATTGACGATAAGGCTCTCTACTGTAAATATTTGAGATATGAACCTCAATAAAAACTATCCCCGATCCGCTAATTGCATCTCGAATTCCAATACTCGTATGACTATAAGCCGCAGGGTTAATCACTACGCCATCAACCTTCATGTCTGCCCATTCGTTTATTTTGTCAATAATATCGCCCTCACGATTCGATTGAAAACAAAGTACCTTCACCCCAAGCTTTTCAGCCTCTTCTCTTACCAGCTTTTCAAGCTCTTCAAGACTCTGTGTCCCATAAATCTCCGGTTCCCGTTTGCCAAGCCGATCCAAATTCGGACCATTGATCACTCCTATTGTTTTCATAATTTTTTCACAATTTTTAATCAAACAACTCTTCCTTTATAGAATTGATAGGACGATATAACTTATAAGAATTACTAATAGTTTTTAAAAAACCATGATATTCATAAAAACTAACTGCCTCATCTCCAATAGCATCAACTATAACCGCATTCGAAGCAATCTGTTTACTGATTATATAACTCCTCTTTAAAGCATTATAAAGCAACAAACGTCCAATACCTTTATTTTGATATTCGTCATCTATTGCAAGCCTTCCCAATAATGTAGCGGGAATATTAGGATACTTAGGAAGCTTTTTCTTCAACTCATTATTAAACTCATTGAGCTGTATAATAGATTGAGACAAAGTATAATATCCCACAATTTTTTTAGAATCATTTTCAGTAGTAGCAACGTAAGTAACACTTATATTGCGCCGAATATCTTTCGATGCAAAATTCTTAATATATCTGTCAAGTGATTCAACACCACAATTAAAAAGATCTTTCTTATGTTCGTGCGAAAGAATACCGACTGTATACATAATCTATTCCAAATCGGATTTAAAAATGCCTTTTGCTACAGCCTCTTTATACTTCGCTGCCCCTCTTCTAAACTTTTCCGTGGACTTTTTTGGCGGATTTATCAACGCTTTAACAAATTTAATACTATCCTCCCTATTAAGCTTAAGAATTTCCCGCTCTTCAATAACTGCCTCAGCGCTAGGAATTACTTTTGTTCGAATAAAATCCGATAAACTCAAATGCAACATATCTGCCGCCCTTTGCAAAGTAATCTTTTCATCCTCAGATACCCGTGCTTCAATCCGAAAATCAGATACCCGCACTACCTTCCTAATCCTATTAGTTTTCTTTTTTTTATCCTTTACTGTCATGCGGTGATCATCCGGCATTTTGCCGAATATGTCAAACAAAAACCATTGAAATTGAAACACAAATATCATCTCAACCATCTATAAAAGACATTCCGTTTCAATAAACTCGTAAGGAAGTTTAAATTTATCAGCAACTTCTTTAGCAAGAGCCTGCACCCCAAATACTTCTGTTGCATAATGTCCGCAGGCATACAAATTCAATTTAAGCTCCTGCGCCATATTAAAGTGATGCTGACGAAGCTCCCCAGTCACAAGCGTATCAACCCCCACCTTCAACAACTCACCAACCACCGCATTTCCACTTCCTGACGAGATAGCAATTTTACTAGGTTTTTCAGAACCATACTCAATAGCCATAAAAGTTCTCGGGAAAAGCTGACGAAGCCTCGACCGGAGCTCCGCCCGATTTTCACAACCCTCAGCAATTAAACCCATTTCATTACCCTGATATGGAAATACCCAATCAAGTTGCTTAAGCCCTAATGCTTTTGCTATCAACGCATTATTACCTATTTCCCGATGCCCATCTAAGGGCAAATGAGACCCATAAACAGCAAGATTTCCTTCAATCAAAACTTTAATCTTCTCATAATTAACCTCCGTTACCGGAATAAGGGGACGCCAAAAAAGTCCATGATGTACAATAAGAAAATCTACCTTTAATTCAATAGCCTTCTTAAAAGGAACAAGACCAGCATCAACAGCAGCGCCAACTTTGGTAACCTTGCCATCGTTGGCAACCTGCAAACCATTCTCAGCGCCCGGAAAGTCCTCTATCTCCCCTCTACGAACCCGCTGATCACAGAAAGATACAATATCAAAAAGATTTACCATAATTTAGTTAAGAAACATTTGCACTCGATAATATTCTTAAACATATTCCAACTATAATGAACCAATATATCAAACACAAATTCATCGGCATATGCTTATTTTTAGGCCTGCCATACATCGCAGGAGCTCACTCCCCCTATCAATACACACTAGAAAGCCAAGTCAAAATTAAATCTATCAAGAAAACCGCTCAAGATGCCCTACAAATGTACCGCGAAATTGGTGCAACCCCCCAACAAATCGCCGTTCCCTATATGTTTCTTTCATTTTTAGGTCATCCAAACTACCCCACAATATCCCAAGACAGCAATGTTTGCATTCTCGTATACAAGTCGCCTGTTGACCTCCATAGAAAATACGTAATTATGGCCAAACTGCATCCTGACAACAATCTTAAGAAAATTGCAGAAGGCCTAGGATGGAACGTAGAAGAATACAAAGAATGGAGTTTCTTTACAAAAAATAAAGATAACCTTCAACTCATCGAAGACAAAAACAGCCTAACCAACTATGCCGAAAAAAGTATTCAAACCGATATCGAATTCATCACCATACCTAGCATCCTCTCCCTCACAAAATTAAATCCTGATAAAGACCTTCATCACGTTTTGTCTAACGTAAACCAAGCAATTTTTAATATTGATCTTCCCGAAAATCAAATACTTGTCCATGGATCCATTAACCATAAGCAAGACAAACCGCACCTCAGCTCTTGGCTTGAAAACCATACAAATTGCTGGGGACTCTCTGCTAAAACAATCAACCAAAACAGCAAAGACTCAAACGTTCGCATTTCCCTAGAGCGCAAGGAAATCCCTAACTTCATTAACCAACTGAGAGCCAAGGTCCTATCCATCGAAGGAACGTAATCTACAATCGCCATTTGCATTATCTGCCAATCTATGTTAATTTTCAGTCAATATAAATAATGATAGACTTACCAGACGAAACTCTATACGGGGAAACTTTTACTCATACTAAGGGCTACCTGCCTTCTATGGTTGAACTCATCGCATCCTGGAAAGGTCGACCTTCCTGGGACGAATATTTTATGGCAACCTCATTTCTAATAGCCTCTCGATCTACTTGCAACCGACTACATGTAGGCTGCGTAATTGTTTCAGGTGGCGAACATAAAAATCGCATTATTGCAGCAGGGTACAACGGCTTTCTTCCGGGCATACCTCACAAATCACACATTCGCGATGGTCACGAATTGGCAACCGTACACGCCGAGCAAAACGCCATCTCTGACGCTGCAAGACGTGGCATCAGTGTCCAAAACGCAACCGTCTATTGCACCCATTTCCCCTGTATCAACTGCACCAAAATACTAGCCTCCTCCGGAATAAAACTTATCAAATATCATCTCGATTACAATAATGATACCCTAGTGAATACCTTATTGAAAGAAGCCGGAATCCCCATCGAAAAACTATAAATAAAATGAAGTTCAAAAAGGATTATATGCCAAGTTTGGCAGGTTCACTTTTAATAGCCCATCCTACATTACTTGATCCCAACTTTCGTCAGGCTGTCATCCTCATTTCAGCCCATTCAACAGAACTTGGAGGAATGGGCGTCATGGTAAATGCTCCATTAAATAAAACAATGCACCAGTTTGACCCCAAATACGCAGCCAGCCCACTTGCAAACGTCCCCATGTATCTCGGAGGCCCAACTGGTCAACAAGGCATCATGCTCGTTGCCTGGGAATGGCTCGAACACAACAGTGTATTTAAACTACATTTTGGAATTTCTCAAGATCAAGCCAGCTCATTACTCGAAAATGACAATGGCCTTCAAATCAAAGCCTTTCTAGGACATACGGCATGGCCCAAGGGTCAATTAGAAGAAGAGCTTCACAGGCATGCCTGGTTCCTTTCTTCGGTAAAAAACATGCTAATCTCTCAAACAGAAACAGATTTATGGAAAAATATTTTAAGCAAAATTAAGCCAGAACTCCTCTTCCTAATCGACCCCGAAGACCCCTCTCTCAATTAAATTTTCAATTTTCATAAAAATATTATCAGTTTTTTCTTGCCTAACCAGGGGAAACCTCTTTATAACTAGTCACTTCAATTAATTTCGAAAAATAATTCACTAAGCCGTAAATCAAATGAAAAAGGCATCTTCATTAAAAACATTAAAAAGACGTCATCCAGACTGTAAAGTCGTTCGCAGAAAAGGCCGTGTTTATGTCATCTGCAAAACAAACCCGCGCTACAAAGCTCGCCAAGGATAACCATTTAAATAAGAAAGCTAAACCGTGCAAGAAGACATCCATCCAGAGCAATATCCAACCTGTTTCGTAGACGTTTCTACCGGAGCCAAGTTCATCTCACGTTCCACGCGTAAAAGCAAAAAAACAGAAATCATCAACGGTGTTGAACATCAAATCAGGGTCTGCGATATCACCTCCGATAGCCATCCAGTCTATACAGGTAAAAAGACTCTCGTCGACACCGCAGGTCGTATTCAGAAATTTACAGAAAAATTCTCGAGAAAACGCTAGTCAAGTACTTTCCAAGTGCTTTCCCTGCAAACTCTTAGATAGTTCTATTTGTCCAAATACTTTCTTTGCTCAATTCATATAAACCCCTAGCGTTGTAAATAACACAATTATCATAATCGGCAGTGAGTAAAAGACCAGCCGCCGCAATTTATTGAATACATGCCCCAAGTACAATATCACAAAAACTGCTCCCAATGCCATATACACCAAAATTGACCACATCTCAACCGACTCCCAAAATAACCCCGGGATTTTCAGCGAAAACTTGACACACATCTCCATCACCCTAATAACCCACCAACTTATCGGATTTATAAACCCCGACAACATCGACAACTCAATTAATCCTAATAATAACGAAAAACAACCCATAACAATTACCAACGAGGCTAACGGTATCACAACAACACTTAGTAACACCGCCCCAGGAGCAAAAGTCTTGAAATAAAGAATTGTTAAAAATGTACTCCCAATATTCGCCGCAAGCGATATCCCAAGCAGATTAAACAACCACCTCAAACTATTTTTCAAAGCTACATGCCCCTCCCCAAACCGCACATTAAACCAATTATTAACCACCTCATTCAACGGCACCCCATACAACAATATACTCCCCACAACCCCATAAGAAAGCTGAAACCCAATATTAAAAAGATCAAACGGATTCACGATTAATGCAACCAATCCAGACGCCAAAAGGGCCGAAAAAGCACTCTTTTTCCGTCGAAAAACCCTCGCTCCCCAATAAAAAGCCACCATCAAAAATGCCCGCATCGCAGACGGCGCCCCTCCAGTAATCTCCACATACAAAAATAATACAAAAAGCCCAATAACCCCTCCCAAAACACTCGACATCCTCACCCATTTCATAAGAAACGCAATACAAACAGCAACCATCGCAACATGCAACCCACTCACAGAAAATAAATGGAAACTCCCTGTCATCCGAAACGCATACTTTTGGTCCGGAGTCAATGAAGCCTGATTCCCCAATAACATCGCCCTATAAAGACTCACCACTCCATCATCCCTACCCCTCCCCCACGCCAAAATCTCCTCTAAATACTCCCTTTGCCTTTCACAAAACTTAAATAAACCAGATGGTTCAAATTCCGTTTCTAAAATCTGCCCCCGACTTAACTTAAAACCAATCCCCTGCGAGTATAAATAGCCTTCATAAGCATTATCCGTATTCCGAGCAATCGACGATAAAATTCCTCTCACCTTAACAACCTGACTCCGCACAAGCATTTCACCCTCTCTATCTCGCCAAGAAAGAGCAAATGACACCTTTTGCCCAATCAATTCTTCCAAATGCCGCGATGCCCCAACAACCTCACCATACCCACTCCACCTGTCATACTTATCCAACGAACCCACCTGAATCACTCTAAGCACCAAATTTGCCTCCCTCTCAGGCCTCCCCGCCCAATCCAACTCCAAAGGAAGCCTCGCCAATAAATATCCCCACGACACAACAAATATACACACAACCCCTACCGCCCTCCAAAACAGCTCTCGATGCAGCCTTTTCCACCAAGCAACGACCCAAATCGCTCCTAATAACCCGCCCAAACACAACAAAAATACCCAAGAAACCCTCGGCAACACCCGCGCCACAGAATATCCCACCACCAACGGTATTATTATCCAAAGAATAGGTGCCCTAATCCGAGATCTCAAATACTCTCCCCTATCCAAATCACCCGACTTCATAATAAATGATCAATAGTGATACTGACTCAAAATTACCTAGTCAACACAAAGCGCTTGCATAATCACCTTCTTTACAGCAGACTGTCCATTAATAGTGATCTTATGAGTACCGATCTATTTATCGAAGCTAATATGGACAACCACCATTCTAATAAAATAAAATGGCAACCTCTTGCCATTAGAATGCGCCCTAGAAAGCTCTCTGAAATGGTAGGTCAACCACACATCTTAGGCGAAAAAGCTCTTTTACCTAGACTCATCAAAGCAGACCAATTCGGCAGCATCATGCTCTATGGCCCTCCAGGATGCGGAAAAACCACCCTCGCCGAAGTCATTGCAAACGAAACCCATACACACTTCGTACGCATCAACGCCGTCGCATCCAACGTCGCCGAACTTCGCAACGTTCTTCAAATGGCCAAATACCAATCCAATAAACGTACCCTCCTCTTCATCGACGAAATCCACCGCTTCAATAAATCCCAACAAGACCTACTCCTTCCCGATGTCGAAGAAGGCCATATCCGCTTAATCGGCGCAACAACGCATAATCCCGGCTTCTATATCATCCCCCCACTCCTCAGCAGAAGCCATCTATTTCGCCTCGAACCCATCTCCTCCAACACAATGGTAGACGTTCTACAAAATGCCCTCTCTGATACCGAACGTGGTCTTGGAACCTCAAGATGTAAAGCCGAGAATACCGTTCTAGAAAGCCTCGCTCACCTATCCGATGGCGACCTCCGTCGCGCCCTCAACTCTCTCGAAACACTCGTCATGAGCCTCCCCATCAAAAGCACCCTCACCCACGAAGCTGTCGCCCTGTTCGCCAAAGAACGCCAAATTCGCTACGACTCCGAAGACGAACACTACAACACCATCTCCGCTTTTATTAAAAGCATCCGCGGCTGCGACCCCGATGCCGCTCTCTACTGGCTCGCCAAAATGCTCGAAGGCGGCGAAGACCCACGCTTCATCGCCCGACGACTGGTTATCCTTGCCTCAGAAGATATCGGCCTAGCAGACCCCCGAGCCCTCCCCCTCGCAACCGCCACTTTCCAAGCCTGCGAATATATCGGAATGCCCGAATGCGCCATCAACCTATCCCACGCCACCGTATTCCTCGCAACCGCACCTAAGAGCAACTCCGCCTACATGGGCTTAATCGCCGCACAAAAAGCAATCCGCTCCGAAGAACGCCAATCCGTCCCTCCCTGGCTCAAAGACTCTCATACCAAACTCAACAAATCCCTCGGCGCCGGCAAAGACTACAAATACAGTCACGACTACCCCGAAGCCATCACCGGACAAGAATACATGCTAAAACCCAAACAATTTTACACACCAAAACCAATAGGCGCTGAACTCGCTATTCAAGAAAGAATTAAGAAATGGAAAGAGTTAAAGGAATCTCTCCGTAAATGCGACTGAATAATAGATAAAATCTACTTTCCTTCCCCCTATTTATTCAAAACATCCATCATCCATATGATCATGTAACTGTCTTGATTGTAGGACGCCCTAAATTCATCTAAAAATACTACTCATTAACCATAAATGAGTTAATTATTTATTTTTACTCATCGACCACCAAGAGCAAACTAATAAAATTAATGTCTCTTAGATTATTTATTAAAATTTTCTATAAATAAATCATAAAAACTAATCTAAAAAACCATTAATTTCACAAAATAACAACAAATAGTATTAGATGATTAATAAAAATATTACTAAAATAAATATATTATATTGACACGCATAAAATAATAAACTACATTTCACGTATACATATAAATTTAAAAAATTAATAAAATAAAATATGAGTAACGTAGGTAGAAAAAAACACGATCAGGCATCGAATCAACCTGTCAGTACACCCAGACAATCCAAGCGATTAGCTGACAAAAACGCACCATCTAGAAAAAAGGACAAAACTCAATCATTTAGCGCCAGCCTGGCTGCTGCTGCTCGAGCAGCTGGAGGTACTACCTCTGCAAAAAATCTTAGAACTCCACTTAAACAAAGAACTGCCGACGATGTTGAAAAACGACCTGCATCTAACCTTCGTGCTCAAGAAGTAGAAGAGGATTACGACTCTGGTATAACTGGCGGCAAAGGAAGACAAGATCAAGAAATATATCTCAAATTTAGACGCGGGAGCTCAAGCAGAAGCAGCCAACCAACATCAGATCAAAGCGAAGACGCAAGCAACGATCAAAGCGTAAGCCAAGACCGAGGAAATTATAACAACGCTGCAAATATAGAAAGACCCTCCAGTGAAGATGATGCCCATGTTCCAGAAATGGAGCTAGAACAATTTGAAGGCAATATCGAGCCAGATTTTCAACAAGCTGAACAAGAAGGCCGAGCCGAAGCTGAAGCAAGAATTGCAGAATTAACTGCCTCATTAGACGAAAAAACAGGACAATTAGAACAAAAAGAAGCCGAGTTAACCGCAGCTTATGAAGCTTTAGAGCAAATGAGAAAAAGTGGGGCATTAAATGAAGCCAAATTTCGCGAAGCTGAAAACAATATCCACACATTAGAGCAAGAAGTAACACAAGCTAATGAAGCTAAAGAAGCTGAACTTCATAGATTAAGTGAACAATTAGAAAAAGCTTTAGCGGAATCACGCACTGCTGGAAGCGAATTAAATACAACCAAAGACCATCTTATCGCAGCCGAAGAAAAACGTCGAATAGCAGAGCAACGGTTAGAACAAAGCCTCGACCAAGGAATTGAAGGGCTAACTGCTTTAAGCAATGCTACTGCCAAAATCCAAGATTTAACCCGAAAAAAAACCAAAGCCGAAGACCAAATTGAAACATTAAAAACTCAACATAAAGAGAATAATCATCTAAACGAACAAGAAAAAGTAAAATTGAAGTATTTCATATTGCAACTCACAAAAGAGCTTGAAGAAATATCCAACGAGCTAGAGATGACTAAAGAAAAAGCTCAAGAACTAACCGATCAATTGGTAACTTCTGAAGCAAAACGCAAAGAAACAAAAGCTACCTTAAAACAACAAAATATGGAAGCTGACACTCAAATCCAACATTTAACTGAACAAGTCCAAGAAAAAACAGAATTATTGGATCATGAAAAAGCATTACTTGAACTTGAAACAAGAAAAATAGCCCGCAAAGCTCAACAAAAAATTCTAGAATTAGAAAAAAACAAAAATAAGGAACTGACTGAACAAGACGAAATAATTTATGGAACAGGTTTTGACCACGGCTATGAGGATGCAGAAAACGAATTGAAAGCTGAAACCGAAAGACAAATTCGAACAGCCAGAACCAAAGCTGCTAAAAGAACAAGAGAAGAAGACCAAACTGAAATTGATCGCGCAACTAAAAAGCAAAAAACAATTGCAACAGGTGCTGGTGCCACTGCAGGTGCAGCCGCGGGAGCTTTAGTTGCTGGTCCATTAGTACAAGATGCTATTGCATACCTATCTCCTAATGCTTCTAGCTTTACGTTCAATATGATGGCTGCAGCCCCTTGGCTCATGGGAGTCTTTGGTGCTACCGTCCTTGGTTTTAGTGCTCGTCGATTATTTCAATATTCTGTAAAAGATCTAACTCATAACAATGGATAATCTTTTATAATAATCGAATTTAAATATTTAATTTTATTACCGATGGATAAATAAATAATTCTGTTTTATAAAATTTATTTATTAAAATTTTTTTAAATATTTCATAAAAAATATATTAAAAAATTCAACCATTTGACAATAAAATAAATAAAGCATAGTTTATGCATATAAACAACATAAACAAAGAATAAAAATATGCAGCCGTTTGATCCAAGCAAAAGCAGCCCCCGCATTCCTTCTCCGGCACCAAGAAGAGAAGAGCAAGTATCTAAATCACAAGAAAGCTTCAGATCTCCAACCCCCAGCCGTAGTGTTATTACAAATGTCAAACATCTAGGATCACAAGCTCCAAACAAACCACCAAAAGGCCAGACATATAGAGATCTTGCTGCAGAAACTTATCTACATATCCAAGGATTACGAAACACAAATCTAGACATGGAACTAGAGCAAGAACCAGCTATTCCAGAACAAACTACAATTGATCAGCGCAAAATAGAATTGCTTAACAAAAAGGTTATCAGCTTGGAGACCAAGGTTGAAGAAACTAAAAAAGAAAGTAAAGCTGAAGCTCAGGCTCTAATCGAAGAAGAACGTAAAGAAAGCAAAACAAACATAAAAATCGCCACAGAGCATGCTATGGCCAAGGGTTTTCAAGAAGGTAAAAAGACAGCACTGGCTAACGTACAACCCCAATTAGATGAAGCAAAGGCTGAATTAGATAAAAATAGTGCCAAAATAAAGCACTACAACAAGGAACTAATTGAAACAACAAATCAAATTACCAATTTAAAAACTGAACTTGAAGAAACTAAAACTCACACTGAACAAGAACGAGCAAAACGAATGGAATCAGAGGGTAAATTATCCCAACTCCAGGAAAAACAAGAAAAATTAAAAGATAGATTATCTCAACTCCAAGAAATGCAAGAAATCGAAGCCAAGGAAATACTCCAGAAGGGCCGTGAGCAAGGCATAATCGAAGGCCGCTTTCAAGGCGCTGATGTAGGCATCAAAATAGGCCAAGAATTAGGGAGAAGAGAAACTCTAAAACAAGTAGGAGAAGCCATTCCAGACATTCAAGCCGCTTCTCATAGAGCAGGTGTAAAACAAGCCGCAGAACAAATGGGGCAACAAATTGCACAAGACCTTCCAATCATTCAAGATACTGCGCGCCGAGAAGGTGAAACTTTAGGTCGTAAAAGGGCTGCAGGAGACGTTGAACGTGCCACCAAAAGACGAAGAACAGCTGCAACAGGTGGTGGTGGTGTTTTCGGCGGTATCGTAGGTACCGTTGTTGGAGGTCCATTGGTACAAACTGCCATTGCATATCTATCTCCTAATGCTTCTAGCCTTACGTTCAATGCCATGGCAGCAAGCCCCTGGCTTATGGGAGTCTTTGGTGCTGGCGTTGCCGCTTATGCCGGTCGTCAATTATATCAATGGTCTGTAAAAGACTTAACTCATCAATAATACACAATTAATCTTAAACATCATTTTATATAGAATTCATCAAATCAAAAAACATACAAATCATGCGTAAAAACACTCTTCATTTTACAATTTTTTCAATCCTAATTTGCGCTCTCAATTTCGCTCATTTTGCTATTGGAGCAGATGAAACTGCTCCAACCGGCTTTGACATCCCTGTCTATGTAGCAATAGAACCAATAACAATTGAGGGAAACACTTTCGAACTGAAAATCACCGGGAAACAATACCAACCGCCTCAAAAAACATCCTACGAAAGCCAAGACTTAGAAGGCAATACTGTAGATGCAATCTTTCAAAGCTATGCCAATCGTAGCGGCAATCTAGCCATCGACAATAAACTAGAAATATACATGAACGGGCAACCCATCACCCTTAGTGCACCGCTCACTCCATTTAAAAATTCTGGCACAAAAGACGTCGCAATCCCAGATACACCTTATACCGCCACAATTGCATTTTGGTCCCGCGGTGCCTACTTTGTCACAGGAATCACAAAAGTTACTAGTAAAAATCTCAAATATGATGAAACTAAGCCCAAAAACTTCACTATCCCCGTCTACGTGGACTCAAAACCTGTACAAGCAGATGGCAAACAATTTGAAATTAGACTTACTGGAAAACAGTTTGCGTATCCTGATTTAGTTCGAAAAAGCCAATCTTTTCAAGGAAAACATTTTAGTAACCTTGTCTTCGAAGGCTATGCTAATAAATCACTCAACATAGATCCCAGTAATCAATTTCAAATATATATGGATGGAAAACCCGTCGTTACCAAATCATCCATTACTCCTCTACTACTTTCTGGTACCAAGGACATCACCATTATGGAGACATCCACTCAAGAATCACCCTACACCGTCGTTCTCGCATTTTCAGGAACTGCGCCGGGCCTTTTCTGGGGTGAGGGATCCTCTGAAGTAGGTATTAAAGACATCAAAATTAATGACCAAATAAAAACTGAAAAAGCCGCCGAAGAAACACGTCTCGAAGCCGAAGAAAAAGCTGAAGAACTTGAACGAAAAACGGCCATTCAAACAGCTACAAAACTCATAAAAACTATCAATGATTCCACCAAAGAAATCGAAAATTTAAAAAACCCTGAACTTTTAACAAAAAAAGATCCTATTGATAATAAAGCTAAAGAACTAACCGAATTTCTTAAAGATTTTATCGATGTCATAAATGGCACAAAAACACTCCCAAATAAATCAATAAACCTAGATAATGCAGATACCATTTTCAAGGTTACTGAAGACAATATCACACCTCTCAAAAAAGACATCGCTGCATTGCTCGCTGACGATGCAAAGCTAACCTTAAAAAAAGAAGAGAATAAAAAAGCCGAAGAAATTATCAACAAAGCCAAACAGCTCGCTCAAGAAAAAGATCAAATCACTACTGACACCAAAACCTTACTCGATGACATCAACAATACCTTGCTCATCCCAGCTGACTTCGATCCTTTCGATTCTAAAACCTCCGCCAAACAGCATACTCTACAAAAGGACATCGACTCTCTCAAAGCTGCAATTACTGCAACTGGAAAAACTGTGAGTGAATCTACATTCAACT
>Ga0207144_1016_pt1 | contig 40011 bp, 43 predicted proteins | sample Alteio_BWMinHeat_FD_153583 | JGI IMG/M metagenome (GOLD analysis project Ga0207144, IMG submission 153583) | Enriched cells from forest soil in Barre Woods Harvard Forest LTER site, Petersham, Massachusetts, United States -... | ecosystem: Environmental > Terrestrial > Soil > Temperate forest >...
TATCAAGCCGAACTTGCCGGAGAAATCGTCGACGCCCATGTGCGCTCGCTACAACCCGGCCCCTTGACTGGGATCGCCTCGGGCGATGGCCGCCTTGTCAAGGGATGGCTCGATGCCAAGCTTAAGTTTGCTATCCCTGTCCGCAATTTCGCGAACGAGGGTTTCGCTTTGCAGGGTGGGCGCCTAGACGTCATGGAAGGCCGCTCTGTAGCGGTGCTGGTCTACGAGCGTAACGGACATCCAATCAATGTATTCATCTGGCGCACTCGAGAGCCGGACACTTCGCCGCGCGCAGGGTCCAGGCAAGGCTTTCAATGGGTTGATTGGCGAAAGGGGAAAATGGAATTCTGCGCCGTTTCTGACGCAGATCTTGTGGACCTTGAGAAGCTCCACCAGCTGATCAGTTCTTCCGCGTAGAACAAACCGCGAATATTATCAGGCAACCTGATTTCAAGGATCGAATTTCGGGCATGATTCTGCGCACTGCAAACACAGAATCAAGAAATCACGCATTCCGTTTGTTCTTCATTCTTAAGCGGCGGCATTCCTCACCATGTGGAATAGAACATTGGTAACGCAGGTATCCAGAGATGCAGGCAATTGGGCTCCTCTAGAAACCTGGTGTCAGTATGGATGAAGTACGGAAGGGAGCAACGATGTTCACACCATCAATGGTGATATGGCTTGTACTACTCATATTGGCTCTAAATGTAATTACCTTCGTGACGCGCATCCTCGAGAAATACAGACTCCTCACGACTCCTCACGACTCCTCAAGAACATCCGAAAGAATCGTCTCTGTTGTACAGACCGGTGAACCGGCGATATTGAAGGATCAACCGAGCCAGCCGACGCACTGATAGGCATCGTTTGCTCTTACGTGAGGCGATCGTGGGGCATGGCCGATTGAGATTGAGAAACCGTGGAACAGAACGTTGGGTGGATGGAGTCAGGTGGAGGTACGACAATGGAGAGGCAGACCAGAATGGGTCACAGCAACTGGGTGATTGCGGTCGAAAGCGGAAACGAACAACACCAGGAGATCATCCTGTCGACAATCGCCAAACGTGCCTACCAGCTTTTCGAACGGCGCGGTCGCGTACATGGCTTTGATTTGGAGGACTGGATTAGAGCCGAGCAGGAACTTCTACAGGACGACTTTAGCAGGGACACGTCCCAATTTGATTGCTTCATTGAATCTCCGCGACATCCGGAGATGACCACGATTCTTAGCGTGACAACTCATAGCATGATTGCTTTTCGCAGACATGCTCTACACGCCGGCGAGATCGATCTTGGGACCGATGTGGCATCTGCTCATGTCTTTCCAGACGAAATTGACACAACTCAGGTGGAAGTGAATCGCGTGGGGTGGCTCCTGCACGTGCATGCTCCAAAGAAGAACCATAGAAACTCAAGCTGACCGCGCATCTTGATCAAGAACCCACCGACAAGGATCAAGCGGCGTTTCTCTCTGGCGAAATAACTTGACGCAGGCATCCGAAACAGGGTTTTTATGACAATCGTTCCAGCAAGAGTCTCTAAGCAGGTCCGTCTGATCAGCTCAGTAGCCTTTTGCCTGGGACTACTTATCACCTCTTCGCCGCTCGAGGCGCAGTCCAGCAAGGCGTCCAGCTCGGTCGAAACCAAACACCCTATCTTGGACAGCAGTTTTGATCCGCTTCACCAAGTAAGCGCAGCTCTCGAGGGGCTGTCGAAACGAGTGAGCCCCAGTGTTGTACAGATCTTTAGCACGGGTTACAACCCAGATGGCGACCGCGAGCATAGAAACACGGATCTGTTGTCGCGCGGCCTGACCTCCGGATCGGGCATTATAATTGCCTCCGACGGGTGGATCGTAACAAACGCGCATGTCGTTCAAGGAGGACGTCGGATTCGGGTTCAGCTCACTCCCGAAGCGGCGTTATCTGCACCACAGAATGGAGGATCACGCCGCCCTTCATTTGATGCCAAGCTGGTAGTGGCTGATCGTGAAACGGATCTTGCGCTGCTCAAAATCGACGCGACCGATCTGCCAACACTGGAATTGTCTGATTCGAGCGACTTAAAACAAGGGCAATTAGTATTGGCCTTTGGCAGCCCCTTAGGTTTCGATAATTCTGTGAGCATGGGGATTGTGAGCTCCGTCGCGAGACAACCAGATCCAGACAGTCCGACGATCTATGTACAAACAGACGCAGCCATTAATCCGGGCAATAGTGGCGGACCGCTGGTAGATACCAGCGGTCGCGTCGTCGGGATTAATACGCTTATTCTCACGCAGTCGGGCGGCAGCGAAGGGATCGGTCTGGCTATTCCCAGCAATGTAGTGCGAAGTGTTTACCACCAGGTTCGAAGTGAAGGCCACGTGCATCATCATCAGATCGGTGTTTCTGCGCGCAATATGACGCCCGCTTTGGCATCGGGATTAGGTCTCGATCGCGAAGACGGTATCCTGGTTGAGGATGTGATTCCCGGAGGTCCAGCGGCGAGCTCTGGTTTGATGCCCGGTGACATCGTCCTATCGGTGAATGAAAAGCGAGTTCAAAATATCCGTCAATTCGCGCTGGCTCTCTATTCTTTTGCTGTGGGCGAGAAGGCCACGCTGGAAATCCAACGAGGCAAACAGACTATCACCTATCAAATACCGGTTAGAGAAAAACAGGACGTGCAGGAACGCCTTGCTGACCTCGTGACAAGGGAACAGGCCAGAATTCCGCAACTCGGAATTCTGGCTCTCACTCTCGATGAGACGCTTGTGCGGATGCTTCCTCCGCTGCGCAATCGATTCGGAGTTGTCGTTGCAGGTAAAGAAACCTACGGAGCTTACGAGGGCGACGGGCCGCTCCCCGGAGACGTCATCTATTCCGTCAACGGGACGCCCGTGGACAGTGTCGATTCTCTGCGCTCAGCACTCGACGTTCTCAAGACGGCCGACGCGATCATATTGCAAGCTGAACGAGCAGGCAGTCTCCATTATCTCATTCTTGAGGCTGATAAATGATCTAATGATTCATCGTACGGTGTCACCCTTCCTTTTGCTGAAAACTCCAAACAGCAGGCGATCTCGTCATGGCGCTTTCTTGTCAATCCATGGCAAGGCCCGTCTCTGCCCGCTTTGCAAGAAGGAAAATAATACGACGGCCGCAGTTCCTCGACCGACTGGCGGTATTGTTACGGTTCGGCTTTGGTGTCTTCCAGGCCGACCGGACTGTCCTAAAGGGTCCGCTCTCCAGTGTAATTTGCATCCAGAAATAAAATGACGAACAAGAAACACATTCTTTGCGGTCGATTCTGTCGCTTCGTGACGAAAACCGCGTCTCATCATCTCTACACGCTTGAGGATGAGATGGTGTTAAGCGCCGCCCTTTAGGAATAAAAGCTTCAAAGCAATAGTTTTCTACAATGACGCTCTAAGAAGGAAGCCCCGTCCATGAAAAAGAAATCTAGCTCGGGTCAAGCAGATCAAGCTATAGAACGAGTACTCGAATTGTCTGCGGACGCTAAATAACAAGACGCAAAACACCTAAAGACTCGCCGGCGTTCCACAGTTTAACGGGAGCGATAGCAGCTTACGGCAAAGCACTGGCGATTCTCGCAGCACTTCAACAGCGCGAGGAATTCTTCTCAATAGTCGCTCAATATGAATTGCCCGAGCGCATCGTAGCGGCTAGCTGAAGAGCAAACATCCACAAAGGCGATCAGTTCTGGCAGTTGAGGAAGACGCTATGGACTGCTTTCGGCGCGAAGTGAACACACATGGACAACCAAGTACCGAAATACGTTACGCAGAAACGCGCCGCACTCTTGCTTGGGACTCCGGAAGAGGAATTGAGCCGGATCTCCAGCGAATCGGAACTCGGCCACACGGAGCGCGCCGGGGATCAGAAAGAGACGTATTTCACGTATGAAGAGCTAAGGCAGATTTGTTTTCTCGCGACGTACCAATTGATAGGTGGCAGGTTCTGAGTCGCTGGAACATAGGGCACACTAATCGAGCGAGTCGCTCAGTTTTTTGGGTTGGTCAAACACGTTTCTAAACGTTCGGGAGGATGACCTGAAGTGAAAGCAGTACTTGTGTATTTTGATTGCCCTAATCGGTGTCGCCGGTTTAGGCATGGCTGAGCTCCGCCTCGGGTATGCCGAGCCTCAAAGAGGCCCTGGCCCGTGTCACATATTTCGGAACTTGATTGCTCATTACCGCTCCCTGCGCCGCCATGATGGACATGGCCTCTTCGTCGACAAATGATCGGCATCGTGCAAATGCACCCTTGAGTTGTTAGAGAATTCCTTGTCTCAGTGGTGTTGGAAAACGTCTATCCAGGTCCATTCACTCCGGTGAGAAATCCGCCGAGGTGTCCCGTCGTGCGACGATGACTACGGCAACAGCCTCGATCGGCAAGCGGTACCCAGGCGGGGCCTCTTCTTGTTTCCGGCGGGTTCTCATGTGGATGAACCGCACCACACAGATTAGGACGCTTGACACGCATCCCATCAAAAGATGCATCAAAGGAGGCCTTTCAGTTTCTGCCCCTCAAGTTCCCACTGCCACGCGAGAATTCCGTGACTACCACAGGTATGTTGCGATCGCGGCGACTCGCTTATGCCAGCGTGGAATCCAGCACTGCCAGCGCGTGTTGGCCTTGTACGTAGTCCACATTCGTAATGCCCAGGACGCTCTTCAGCTGCTCCGCCGGCACTTTCATCGGACCTGGCGAATCAGCCTTGCCCGGCTGTGGCTGCGGGAATGCCGTGGACGCCGCGGTATGAAAGGTCACGTTTCCTTCGACCTTCTGCATCGTCTGGTGGATATGCCCATTGAGCACCGTCACCGATCCGAACTTCTTGAGATATGCCAGTGCCTGCGCGCTATCTTCCGTGCCCCAGCCCCATTCCGGATACACGGACCACAGTGGAATGTGCGCGAACACTACGATCGGCGTGCTCTTCTTCAAGTGCTTCACATCATCTTCCATCCATTCGAGCTGCTCGTGCCCCAGCGTTCCGAGGCCACCGGCCTTCAAATTCATCACATTGACCAGCCCGATGAAGTGCACACCCTTCTTGTCGAAGCTGTACCAGCCGCCGCCCTTGCTGCCTTTCCCGTAACGCTCCAGGAACTGTTTCCCGTCGTCATTCAGTACGTCGTGTTCGCCGGGCACGTAAAAGACATCCTTGGGCGTCGCGCTCTTCAATATTTGGTCCACCGTATCAAACTCTTCGGGCTTCGAGAGGTGACTGATGTCGCCCGTGTGCAGCATGAATTCTGGTGCGTGCGAAAGGGCGTTGATCTTGTCCACTGCTGCTTTCAGCGTGCCTGCGACGTCCGGATTCGCCGGCTTGTTGAATCCCATGTGGCTATCGCTGATCTGCACGAAGCTCAGTTCGCCCATCATGTCCGGCGTGCTAATCTCCGACATCCGGCTCAAACTGTACGAGTTGAGTACCCCGCCCTTCATCACGCAAAAGACACCCGTGCCCGCCCACGCCATGCACTTCAGAAAGCCTCGCCGGTCAACTCCGTCGTGGTTGTGATCGTGCAGAAGCTCATCTTTTTTCTTATCGGACATCCTTGCCCTCCATACCTACTTTTTTTGCCCCGTCTCTAAGCTCTGCACGTGCCGTTGGGAGTAGCGGCGCGGGGTTGGGGGGCGCCCGCACCGCCATTGAACGTGCTTGCGTCCATCCAGACCGAGGCAGCGCCTCTCTTATTCCAAATTCTCGGTGTTCATGTCTCTCTTTGCATGTCCGTCACAACAGAGCCCCTGTCGAGAATAAAATCGCCGGTTCTCTGGTTCTTACACATGAAGCATCACTTAGCATCACTGATCAGGGGAAGTCTTTGAACGATTTTGATGCCGAAGACCGACTGCGCTTCGAACAGCTTGTGCTGCCCCATGTCGATGCCGCCTTCAATCTCGCGCGTTGGCTGTTGCGAAGCCGCGCAGATGCCGAAGATGTCGCTCAGGAAGCCTTACTTCGCTCGTACCGCTTCTTCCGCAGTTTTCATGGTGGAGATGCGCGCGCATGGCTGCTCCAGATCGTGCGCAATACTTGCTACACATGGCTGGAGAAGAATCGCCCCATGGAACTAAGCATGGAATTCGACGAAGAGTTACATCTGCAGACGTGCGCCACACCTGAAACGCTTGCTATTGCCGGTGATGATGGCAAGCGCCTGACCCTGGCCCTCGAGACGCTGCCGCCGCGCTTCCGCGAAATTCTTGTCCTTCGAGAGCTCGAAGGCTGTTCCTACAAGGAGATCGCTGCAATCACGGCGATCCCCATTGGCACAGTTATGTCCTCGCTTTCCCGTGCGCGCCGCCAGTTGCATTCCGCGCTGGTAAATCCTCCTCAAGGAGCTCGTCCGTGAGATGTGACTTTGCCGACTCTCTGCTTCAGGGCTATTTCGACGGTGAGCTGAGTGGCCGGAGGGCTGCTGAATTCGAGCGTCACCTGCGACATTGCGCCCACTGTGCCACTGAGCTTGTCGATCTGGATTTGTTGCGCGATAGATTGCAACTCGCTCAACTCTATGAGCCTGCCACTGCCCCGCTGCAGCGGAAGATTAACGCACGCCTCCAAGCAATCGCACCCACGGCTGCAGCGTCGCAGCCTCGCCTTTGGCATTGGCTGGCAGCTGCTGCCGTACTACTCTTCGTGGCGATCTTACTGTGGAGAGTGGAGCATGGGCCTCGCGGGGACGACTATCAAGCCGAACTTGCCGGAGAAATTGTCGATGCGCACGTGCACTCTCTACAGCCAGGCCAGATGAAGGGCATCGCCTCCAACGATGAGCGCGTTGTGGAGGGATGGCTCGAGGGCAGAGCCAGGTTTGCTGTTTCTGTGCGAAATTTCACAAACGACGGTTTCGCGCTGAAAGGTGGGCGCGTAGATGTTATTGAAGGCCACGCCGTCGCGGTGCTCGTCTACGAGCGTAACGGACGTCCAATTAATGTATTCATGTGGCCCACACGGGAACGGGACAGTCCACCGCGCACAGGTTCCCGGCAGAGCTTTCGATGGGTGGATTGGCGAAAAGGTAAAAAGGAATTCTGCGCCGTTTCTGACCTAGACCCTGTGGACCTTGAGCGTCTCCACCAGCTAATCAATTCTTCCGCGTAGCGATATTGCTCTGCAACGCCTTTTCCAGGTCGAATTCGCGCACTATCGTAGGAACTGCAAACACAAATTCAGGAAGTCACGCATTCAGTTTGTCCTTCATCTTTAAGCGATGCCCTCCTCACAGTGGGGAATAGAACATTGGTATCAGGGGTATTCGGAGGTGAAGGTAATTGACATGCGGGCAAAAATGTTGAGGACATCAATTGTAGTATGGATTGTGCTACTCCTACTGGCTCTAAATGTAACCGCTTTCGTGACTCACATCATTGAACAATGCAGACCGGCCGATCGCTTATCAAAACCCTCAGAGGGAACCGTCTCTGCCGTGCAAACCAGTCAGCCGACGGTATCGAGGCATCAACAGAGCCAGCCGACACACCGGTAGGGTTTGTCTGCTTGACCTGAGCCGATGTTGGGGTACCCACGATCAGGGAACCGTACAACAGAACGTTCGGGGAAATAGGGTGTCAGGGAACAATGCAGAAGGAGGGAGGAGAATGGAGAAACAGGCCAGAGAGCGTAGCAACAACTGGGTGATTACGGTCGAAAGCAGAAACGACCAACACCAGGAAATCATTCTGTCGACGATCGCCAAACGTGCCTACCAGCTCTTCGAACGGCGTGGTTGCACGCATGGTTTTCATTTGGATGACTGGATCACTGCCGAAAAGGAACTTCTACAGAACGACTTTAATGGGAACACCTCGCAATTTGATCTGTTTATCGAGTCTCCGCGAGATCCGAAGGTGACCACAATTCTTAGTATGACAACTCATAGCATGATTGTTTTTCGTAGTCATGCTCGACACGCCGGAGAGGTCGGAGGTGGGCCAGATGTAGCATCTGTCCACCTCTTTCCAGAAGAAATTGACACAACCAAGACTAATGTGAATGGCGTGGATGGGCTCTTGCACGTGCAGGTTCCAAAGAAGAATCATAGTCAACCTGACCTCACAGCTTCTTATCGAGCATCTTCAAAGCTGGTGCAGCAGCCTCTCGTCCCGAGACCAATTCCATACCGATAGATAGACCGTCCGGAGACGGAAATATTCCATATGTTTTTCTCTGCGCAAAGAGGAATAAAGCAGCAGGAAGTTTAGTTAGTGCGAACAGAGCATCGTGATTGTGATGCTCGTGGTTTGTGAAGCGCAGAAAACAAAATTCACTGGAGCCTGGTCACAGAGCTCACGGAGTCAAGCAACCCGCTGTCTATGTGTCTTACGACGTACACCGCCAAAGTTGTATTCCAGAAACGAAAGGAAACCGCTGATGTCAAGAATCTTGATTGTGTTTGCTCTGTTGTGTGCCGGTCTTTCGATTTTGACCCTCGGTTCTTATGCTTCGTCTAGTGTCGAGCATCAAGGTGCAAACGACTCCTCTGTTCAGCAGGTGAATGCCGTTGTTCAGTGGAATAGAACACTCCTCGTAATCGTCCGTACTCCCGGAGCGCAGCCAGCCACGGTACATCCGACGCGGAGCTTTGCGATCCTGCACGCAGCGATCTATGACGCGGTGAATGCCATTGAAAGGACACACCGGCCATACCTGATCCGCCTCTCCGGCGTGCCGCGAGATGCCTCCCAGGAAGCGGCCGCCGCCGCGGCGGCGCATGAAGTGCTGGCTGCCCTATATCCGGGGTTTCAGGCCGCACTCGATGCCGCACTACAACAATCTCTGGCACAAATTCCGGATGGCAACGACAAGGTGGAAGGGATCCGCGTAGGACAGACGGTGGCGGATCGAATCCTGGCCCTGCGGAGTAACGACGGCTCGAATGCCAAGCCGATTCCTTACGTTTTCGGAACGGCCCCGGGAGATTATCAATCGACGCCTCCGAATTTTCCGCCCCAGCCGCAGTTCACGCATTGGTCGCGCGTGACCCCGTTCGCGTTGGAACGTGCGAGCCAGTTCCGCCCCGGCCCTCCCCCGGCGCTGGCCAGGGATACGTATGGCGATGCTTTCAACCAAATCAAATCGCTGGGGATCGTCAACAGCACGACCGCCACGGCGGATGAGGCATTGACCGGGCGGTTTTGGAATGGGGCCATACAGAACTATTGGAACGAGATTTCGCAGACGTTTTCGCTGACGCGCAGTCTGACGACGGCGCAAAGTGCGCGGTTGTTCGCGCTGCTGAACCTGAGTTTCGCCGATGACGTGATCGCCTTCTACGACGCCAAATACACCTACAATTTCTGGCGGCCCGTGACCTCGATTCGAGCTGCGGATCCCGGCATCAACCCTGAAACCGTGGCGGATCCGAACTGGCTCCCGGAAGTCGGCAAGACCGCTCCCGACCCATCGTATCCAGGCGCCCATGCGGTGATCAGCGCTTCCGGGGCAGAGGTGCTGATTTCCTTTTTCGAGCGGGACCATGCCGAGTTCAACGTGACTTCCGAGGTCCTCCCTGGAGTAGAACGATCCTTCACAAGCATTTCCGCCGCTGCCGAAGAAGCAACGTTAAGCCGTATCTTCGGTGGACAGCATTTCCGCTTTGATCTGACCACCGGCCAACGGCTGGGGCGCGACGTTGCAGACTTTGTCCTGGATAACTTTTTGACTCCCGCGCACGGAAAAGGCGAATCCGACGACAGATGATCGGAGGGAACAACGGCGCTCTTGTTCCTTGATTGCCGTCACTAATCACTGACGGGCTCTTAATCGAAATAGAACGGGAAGGAGGTTGGCCAAGCGGCTTGAAACGCGGAAGTAAGCTCAAGGCTGTTCAGCTAAACACCTGAGGCAAACGATTCGAACTCAATTCTTATGAAAGGACGAAACAAATGGAGAAATCCGGAGCGGGTAACAAGCAGGGTGCGGCGCGCCGTTCATTCTTGAAGAAGGGGGCCTTGGGCGTGGGAGCGGCGGCTATCGGCGCCGGCTTTCTGGGCAAAGGGTCAGCGGCGTTCGCTCAGGGAGGAAGCCTGAGCAAGGGAGACGTGGCGATTCTGCAACTGTTACTAGCCGCGGAAATTATTGAGACGGACTTGTGGAAGCAATACAGGGAACTCGGTGGAGTCGAGGTCGCGAATAATCCTACGTTTCAGCCCTACGTGAATGGGCTCCTCCAGCTCGACGGAGACATGCCGCAATACATCTCTGACAACACCGATGATGAGATCAGCCACGTCGCCTTTCTACAAGAGTATTTGAAGTCCAAGGGACAGGAACCGATCAACCTGGACAAGTTTGCGCACAACCTCGAGCCCAGCAGCGTTCCAGGCGTGCCGCAAATTGGGCGCCTCACCAACCTGAAACAATTGAAAGTGGATACGAGCTGGTGGACTCGCTACCGAAGCAAGGAAAATGTCGATTTCGGCGCGCCGGCCTTTCCGCAAGCCGTACCAAGCTTGAACAAGGGCCAGCATCCCGCAATTCCCGCAACTCTTGCTGATCTGAGCGACGCGAATCACGCCCAGGCGATTGCCAATACAGCCGGATTTCACTTCGGGTTCATCGAGCAAGCTGGCACCAGTCTCTACGCCACGCTAAGCCAGCGCGTATCGAACCCGGAAGTGCTGCGCATTACCATCAGCATTGGCGGCGCAGAAATCATGCACTTCCAAGTCTGGCACGACAAGGCCGGCAACGCGGTTGCGCTAACCGATCCTCAGCCCGGCGGGACTCTGACGTTTGTCAATTTGGCCGTCGGGCAGCCAGAGTCGCTCCAGGCAAATTTGATCATGCCGGAACCGACAGACTTCATCAAAGGCTTGCCGGAAGTCTCCATCATTCGCCCGACCGGCGCAGGTCAGCTCGATGCGACCGGGGCTATCAACGGCTTTATCGAAGACGGGCTCTTCATCGGCCAGCCGCAAGAGCTTCAGCAATTTCTGCTGAACCTGGCAGCGGAAGCGGATGAGGCCCGACGCGAATCTTGAGCGAGCATGGGGCAGAACGTAAATATCATGAACACGCTCAACGGAGTCTCACAAACTTCTTTTAGCCTGTGAGACTCCAACGCTGGCGTTCAAAGGACCAGGAGGAGGTTTGATGAAAGAAATTGCGATCCGCGCTTTTTTGCCCACTGCATCAGTGTTTGCGTTGGCACTTGCTTTGTGTCTGGCGAAGGCCAGTCCAGTCGCGGCACAGGACCAAAACGCGCAGGTCATCGAACTTGTGGCAAAGAAGTACGAGTACTCAAGCTCACCAGTTCACGTGAGGAGCGGTACCAAAGTTCAACTCAAAATTACCGCCGCCGACCACGATCATGGTTTCAAGATTTTAGCCGTTCCAGATGGCGCTCTACCGAATGGCGCCGATGGGCTAGTTTTCAGTTCGGCACAGGAGTGTTGGCAACTCAAGAAGGGAGAAACGACCACGATTGAGTTCCTGGCTCAAACGCCGGGCACTTATACGTTTAAGTGTTGCCATACCTGCGGTCTCGGGCACAAAGGCATGAAGGGCCAAATTATTGTCGAGCAGTAGGATGTTGCATTCCAGGATGGAGATAAATGCTTGAGTGCGCGGAAATGACCAGGGTGAGTCGTGGAATAGAACCGAAGGAAGTTCAGTCATCGCTATAGAAACAAGCTATTGATTACGAAATTTGAATTCTCACTTAATTAGAAAGAAGGGAACACAATGCTTTCACGTTGGATAGTACGGTTTACTGGAATTACGACACTTTGTATGGCCGTGTGCGCTGCTGCATCTGCTCAGTATGGCGGGGGCGGGGGAACAGGTGGTTCCGGAGGCACTGGCGGGACTGGGGGATACACCGCGCCACCAGGGGGATACAGCTCCGGCAAAGCAATTGGAATTGGGGTTGGAGCCGCGGCTGGCGCTGCTGTCGGCATCGCTCTTCTCGTCCGACACCATCATCACGCTGCAGACAAAACACAGACCTATGTCACCGGCTGCACTCAGTCCGTTCAGGACGGAATCAATCTAACGAACGAGAAGGACAATCAAACCTACTCGATCATGTCCAGTAGCAACTCCATTAAAGCAGGCGAGCGAATAACGATTAAGGGGCTTGTAGTGGCCACCGACGGATCTGGAAATCCAAAGTTTCAAATACAAGGCCTGATCAAGGACTACGGGGCTTGCGGACAAGCATCGGCGTCTAGCTGGACGTCTCCGAGCTTAAGATCCCTAAACTGAACGGCGAATTTGCGGCGGCGTTGCCCAAGTTCGCGTGTGCTGCGGGTTCGCTGTTCATTCATCAGGTCAACGGCGTTAGCGCCCTGATCTGTGGAAAGCCCCACGCCGCGTCTAAACAAGCACAGGAATACATAGCCATGGCGAGCGAATACCGGTCCGAGTTTCTCGGCATTTCGCTCATACGGTCCGAGGCGTTCCAGATCTTCACGGGCACGGCCGCTGCCGTGATTCAGCAGGATGGCGGGAAACGGTCCGCGGCTCTGCGGGCGCCACAGCATCGCGTGCAGGGTAGCCGAACCACTGTGGACGGCTACGGTTTCTGGCCTGCCAGACGTCTGGCCCCAGGCCGTCGCGACCGTGAATGTCAGAACGATCCGCACCAGGACGAACGCGTACAGCTTTGTCATTTGGCACTCCCCCATCACCGGATACCACGGATGCCGCCGACTCTGTCGGAATGGGGCCCAGTATATCCTCATCGCTGCAAAGTCTAAGTTCGCAAAGCTGCAATAGTCATCTGAATCGCCTCGAGAAGGGTCAACACGGTTGGCTAAGTCCCAGTAAGTCGCGCCGGACATCTGCTAGGCATCGTGGCAGTTTGCGATCGACTTGATTGCGACTAAACTACGTTGCGTAACGGAGAACTCCCTGATGCTCCTAATTCGGCCTGCCGCTGTCCGCGATGTGCCGCTGCTGTTGAGATTCTCACGCGAATTCGCGGAGTACGAGCGCCAACCCAATGCGGTGATCATTAAGGAAGAGACGCTGACCAGGGACGGCTTTGGGCCTCAACCAAAGTTCCGCTGCCGGATTGCGGAATGGGACGGAGAAGCGATTGGCTATGCGCTCTTCTTTGGCTTTTATTCAAGCTGTAAAGGCTCCGGTATCTTCCTGGAGGACCTCTTCGTACGGGAAGCGTTTCGCGGTCGAGGGATAGGAAGAGCGCTTCTGTCTGAGGTTGCTCGTATTGCCCGGCAGGAAGGCTCCTTTGGGATTCGCTGGGAAGTTCTGAGTTGGAATGAGTCAGCAATTAAATTCTATAAGTCTTTGGGAGGCGAGTTTTTCGATGAATGGAGACAAGTCCTCTTAGAAGCAGACGGACTGAATCGACTCGCCGACGGATAATCGTCCAAGGAATCCATTTGCACATCAGCAGTGGCGGCCTGACTCCCCATACGTCGGCATCTCGTCAGGAAATCAAGCACTGACGAGATGCGCGTTTGTCATTGCAGATCTGACGGCTAGCCAACTGTCCCCAAGGGAGTTCCGGGCGTGTCTGTGACTTCTGCGTGGTAGCGCGTTGCTTATCTGCCGAGGCGTCGCGCCTGAAACAGCGCAGTCAAGTGCAGTATCAGGAATGTCCGATCTCGCTGTGCATCCCACCAATCCGTGGCAGTTGTCCGCGACGACGTCGTTGACACCGGACCCCGGCGGCTCCACGTTTGCGCCTATCTTCGTGTCACGCGACCGCGGCTACACGTGGACCCTAAACCCCCTTATCCCAGGTTCACTTACTTTCGCGGAAACTACCTACAGGCCGGCGTCTACACTCTCCACGTGAGTGCGTCCGAAGATCGAGGGCAAACCTGGTCGCCCAAAGACCTTCTCACGGTAACCAACGTTACTAACCCGGCGCTCGCGATAAACGACCACGGCAAGGTCGGGATCATCTATCAGCAGCTCACCACCACGCTTCGGTGGGAGACCCACGTTCGCTTCAGCAAAAAAGGCGCACATTGGGATGATTATGTATTGTCAACCATACCCGCTGGCCAGCCCGTCGCGAATCCTCTTATTGGCCCCTATCTCGGGGACTACGAACAACTCCTGGCGCAGGGAATAGATTTCTACGGCGTCTTTTGCGCCAACAATACACCTGATATGGCGAATTTCCCGCACGGAGTACATTACCAGCGAAACGCTAACTTCACGACCAATACGCTGCTCGACGTTAGTGGGATCAACTCTGTCGCGATCTCCATCGATCCGTTTTTCTTCCATGTCTCATGGGACGAAGAGAAGGAGGAAAAGGAAGAAGAGGCGGAGTATGCGTTCGGCCGTGGACAACTCCGAGTTAAGGGTCTGAAGTACGCGAAGCTTGAGATCTCCGATATGGATGTCGCGCTCGGAGAGGACGATGACCGCCGCCGCAGCGCCTGCGCGATATGCTAGGTGACCTCGCCGACCGGCTGCTCCTCGGCGACGATGATGACGATCACGATTAGTTAGTTTTCAGATCGCGTATCCACCGGGATAAGCGACAAGCCACATCAAAATTGAGGATTCCCTCACGGGAGTCGTGGAGCGCATTGCACTAATACAGTCCCGCAAAAGAGAATTAGGTAGAAAAAGCTATAGTTTCATCGCTTCTTACTTCTATGTACTTTCGCTCGAGTACCCGCAGACGCTTTCCTTTTCAATTTCATCTGATTGTAATCAACGGCCGCCCGAACGAGAGTTTTTAGAGCACGCTCATTAATCTTATCGCCCTCGAAAAAATCGATCGCTCGCCACGTGTTGCCCCCGAGGCCCGCGTTGAAGAGCTTGTCGGGATCTGGGAGGCTCGCCCCGTGGGAAAAGGTAAGCTTCACCTTATCTTTGTGGGCGTTGCCGACCGCGATTATTCCGTCGTGAGACCACACTGGGCTTCCCATCCACTTCCATTCCTCGATTATCTCCCGGTCGGCCTCAAGGATGCTCTTGCGGATGCTGGCGAACGTTTTGCCACGCCAGTCTGTGAGTCCTGCGATCAGCTCGTCAATACGTTCCGATAGATTCATTGGATCTTTAGGCCTCGAATTCTTTGTCACGTTTTCATGCGAGTAGTTTTATTAGGTAGCCCTTATAGGGAAGGGTAAATTTGAGTCTTTCTATCAGCAGTAGCACTTGTGATTTTGAATCGAACCGTAGTCGGGGTAGGCCATCGGCTGGTCCTGTCCCATCTTATTGAACTCTCTCGTACCAACGCAGCACACGCAGTGCCCGGAGCGTGTTCCACCGGCTGGGCCGGCTGTCGCCGTCCTCGAGCGCAAAGTGGACCTTGCCGGGATGCGTGTTCTGCAGCAGCCAGGTGCCATCGGGCTGCTGCTTGGATCGGAGCAAATCGATCGCTTCGTCTATCCGCGAGTCCGGCACATCCCCGACCGAGCGGAAGTATTCGAGGGCACGCAGCACGTCGTAGTGCCAGCGGGTCGGGAACGAGAATTGCAGCCAGGCTAGGTTGACGACTTCGCCGGTGCTCTTACGCCGGGCCAGCTTTCGTTCGAGGAGGTACTCCTCACCCCGGCGCCGAGCCGCGATGGATTCCGCAGAGCCGCCGGTTGCGCGCTCGTGCGCCAACAGCCCTTCCAAGACGTTGATCGTGGTCGCGAACGACGAGCGGACGGAACCATTCTCCACCTCGCAGTTCCACCCGCCGTCCTCGAGCTGCTCGCCAAGTAGGCGGGCGACCACGCCATCCATATCTTGATCAAAGTAGGTGCCCAATGTGACGGTCCTGCCATTGATGCACGGCTCGACCTCGCCGCTGAAGAACGGCTGCCCGGCGTGTTCCCAACGGCAGTAGTCTCTGACCAGCGCCACCGCCCGGCGCACCCGGTCAGAGCACCGGTCCACCCCGAAATCACACAGCAGCTGGAGTGTTGGCAGCGTGGCGGTCCAGGGCTGGCCGTGGTTCTCGTCGGACCGGTTGAAGCTCCGCGCCGGGAAGCACGCGCCTCCCGCCCACTGGCCGTCTTCGCCCTGCAACGCCAGCAGTCTGGCACCCCAGCCCTCGGTGGCCACCCGCGCGCGCTCCGCCGCGACGACCTCAGCCGGCGAATGGACAAGATCGCGCAAGACCTGCCAGCGGATGGCGGGGTCCGAATCGAGCAGCCACTCGATAGTGTCCATGGCCGTTATTATATCCTCGCTCCGCTGCGCTTTGAGATCAGTCTCTGGAGCCTCTCGTTTCATCGTCAACTTCATTTACGGCGTTAAATCAGGCGCTATTATAGTATGTGGCATACTGCCGGGTCGAAAATTTCAGACCATTCCCACCTCGTATCAATGCGGCTTGAATGTCTTCCCGGTCTCAAGCAGCGTCTTCAGGCGGGAAAGAATACGTGGCCATCCATCGGCGCAGGCAGCGTAAGTAGGGTCATCCTCGGCCCACTGGTCATGCGTCACTGTTACTTTTGTGGCTTCGGTCTCGGGCACCAGTTCGATAGTTGCGCGTGACGCCTTATCATTTTGGCCCATTGCGAAAGTGTACTGAAAAACTTTTGGTGGCTCAAACCGAAGGACCTTCCCTCGGACGTAGGTCACGGACTTGCCATCGGGTCCCGCGCCCACCCATGCGAGCAAGCCACCAGGTTTAAAGTCCGCTTGGAGCTCAGCGCCCGAGAAGATGATGCGGTTCGACTCCAGCGACACAAAGCCTTCCCACACCTTCTCCGGGGTGGCGGCAATGTAGAAGATATATTTCAGTGGTGCTTGATGGGCCATGATTGCTCCTGACTCTCCTGCGCCATCTTATATCCACAGACAAAAACCCAACAAGGCTGTAGTGTCATCGGTTCTGCCTGAATGCTCGCATTTCCTGAAGTTTTAGAACCCCGGGGATCTAATGCGCAGAAGTCGGTGGCGCTATTTGTTGGGTTTGAGCCAGACGATGTCATAGGCGCGGTCGAAGGTTACGAACATTAGGCATTCTTCTTTGGCGGTGCAGGTGAACCAGTGAGGTTGTTTGCTGGGCATCATCGCGAAGCCCCCGGGGCCGAGAACGGTATCTTGCATGCCCTTCATTCCGGTGGAGACATCTCCTTTTACGATGAGCAACTGCTCTTGCGCCGAGTGGTAGTGAGGAGGGATGACGCACTTGGGGGCTGCCTTCATGATGGCAGTGGAAGGCCCCGTTTTTAGGTCGCCAGTTTCCAGGAAGAATTGAAGACAGTCGGGACCGTCGCCGGGCGGAAATTTTACTTCAGAGAGCTGCCGCACTATGCCAGGTTTGGGACCGGAGTTGGGTGCTTGCGCGGAGAGAGTCAGAGCCAACAGCAGAAACCCACACACCAAGACTAGATAGGCCGTGTGCGCCGAACGATTCGGATGAATGCTGATAGGGAGTTTGTGCATCGTTGCTCCTCCGCTGCCAAGCTAGAGATGCGAAACAGGGGCACCTACTTTGTCCAACATCAAGAGCATGTCGCTGGCGAGCGCGCAGAGAAAAGCGCGAAGCATAACCGCAAGCCGACAGGCATAAGTCCCCCCGGAATTGCGAAGTGCTTGGTTAACGCCGTACAAATGAAACTGATCCCAAACGGAAGAATCCCTAGTCGGGAGCGTTACCCGGCGGGACCCCCGAGTTTATGTCCGGAGAGTGAGCGAGGCAGAACTGTTTCAAAGCGGCCGGATCCGCGGCTCCATACTCGTCTACGCCTCGCATCGACCATGGTGCAGCGCCTGCCAATCTAGCAGTGTACGCGACTTCAAGGGCGTTGGTCATAAATCCAACGCTTCCCGTCACGTTAGCCGGGATCTCACCGAGCCATATTGGTCGATTGAGGTCTGGAGGAAGGTCTGGCAAAACCTCGTCGAGGGTCCGGTCGCCTTCTGTTGCGGGATAATAATGGAATTGATAGAAATCCAGACCTACATTCTGCCAGTAGCCGACCCACTTGGCTCGCGCGGAGCCAAGAGTGACATATTGCGCCAAGGCGTGTTGCCGTGCCGCAGTGGTGACCTGCGTCACGAAGCGCGTGAAGTCCTCTAGTGATACGGGGTCTAAGAGCCTCCCATTTATCTGCAATGGGTTGGGCGGGTTACCATCCATGGTGAGCGCCCACTCAGGTTCATTCGCAACATCATAGGCAATCACCGAATCGTTGTTCGCATACCGTTGAAACAGCGGCACGAAGACATTTCTAACAAGCTCGTCTTGCAAAGTGGGACTCTGCAGAATGTAAGATTTTCCCCCGCTAACCTGGTCTTGAGCCTCTTCAAACATCCAATCGAATGAAATCAGCACGAACATGATCTTGATGCCATGCGCAGCTGCAGTCGCGATGGCAGCGTCTATATCACGAAAGATCACTTCATCAAGTCCGGTGGGACTTCCAGCGGCGGCGTCATAAGTGATACCGGCGCGGCCGTCGACGAACAGAAACCAACGAGCCACGTTGACCCCAGAGGCCTGCATGGCGTAAAACGCAGTGCGCAATTCATCACTTGAAAGAGGGGCGCTCTGCTTGGGCGGATTAGGGGATCCGATACCGTATGAGCCGTATGCGTTCTCGCCGAAATCGTTACCGCAGTTGATCCAAGGCAAGTTTGCTCCAAGCAGCCACCCGTTATTCCCATTGATAGTAATTCGGGTGGATCCCGCCAGATCAAGTTTGGCGATTGGCATAAATAGCTTTAACTGTCGAATCGTTGGCTTGGTAGCACCGCCGGGATTGACTTTCGACCAAGCTAGCTTTATGGACCTAAGATAAGAGTCTCTGCCAAGACTTGGCGCGGACACCGTCGCCCGACGTCGGATCATACTACAGACGTCACGTAACGGCAGTAGCATACACGAAACGCAGAGCTCTCTCTACGGCGTATCTACAGGTTCGACTACCACCGGCATCCTCTGGGGCCAAATCGATGGCCTGGCCGCGTTCCGCTGTTCGAAACACGCGGAGACCGTATCATCCTTGCCGGTGAAGCGGAAGCGCTGCGCGCTCGCTATAAAGATCCAGGTCATAGGTTCGAAGAAGGCGGGCACCTGGACATCATGACTCGCGCCCGTGAGTTTGTGTGCCTGATTCGACGGTTTTTGGCTTGTGGTTGAGCCGCTGCATATTTCTCCTACTCCGTAGACGCGCTTTGCTGCTAGGCGACAATCGGCGCTGGCGCGACGCCGGCGAGTCCAAACACGCGCTGATAGCGCGCAATTTCTTCGGACGGACCCAGCGCCTTTTGAAAGTTGTCGGAAAGCTTCACTGCCGGCCTGCCATCGGCGTCGTTGAGCTTGCACACCAGGTTTACTGGATCGAAGCTGCTTCCGCCCTGAGGATTGCAGTTGCGGAAATCATTGGTCAGCAACGTGCCCCAACCTGCGCTGAAACGGATGCGCCGTCCGGGGATCCATTTTCCGGCATCCAGGAAGTCGCTTGCTTGCCTGAAATCAGTAGGAGAAGCGGCGTTGCGAATCGTCCCGGAAAAACAGGCATGCAGTCCCAGAATCGTGTCCACATCGAGAGAATCAGAAGCAATGAATAGTTTTTGCCGCGGATCACGATTTCTCTGATTAAGCCAGGCAATGTATTCTTCACCCGCAAGGAAAGGATCTTGGCTGTCGGCGCGCTGCCCCGTCCAGTCCGCCGCCCAATCTGGAGCATTGCGGAGAAACTGGGTCGTGCCAAAAGTGTCTGGAAGCAGGATGAGCAACTCGCCTTGGTAGGTCTGCTGCCACATCTCCAGCAAGCGGTATTGCGCGGTCTTCAGTTCTTCGTCGTCCTTGGCCATCGCTGCCAAGGCCATGGGCAATTCATGCGCGTTTGTGCCGATCGCTTCCAAGTCGTGTTTATACGCCAGATAGGTATTCGAGGTTCCGGTAAAGCTGCTGCCGAGCACATCGCTCATGGCTTTTACTACGTACTCCTGCCACAAGAAGCTGTGCCGCCGCCGCGTCCCAAAATCGCTCACTCGCAATCCCGGCGTGCCGCGTAGCCGCTCCATTTTTTCCCAGAGTTTGGTCTTGGCGCGGGAGTAGAGAATGTCGAGCTCGAATTCGCTGAGACGCTTGAGGCTGGCACGCGTCTTCAGTTCGCTGATGGCCGAGAGTGCATAAATCTCCCACAGCGTCGTTTCTGTCCAAAGACCGCGAAAGGAGAGGGAGAACTGGCCGTCTTGAATAGACAACTCGTAATCAGAAAGGCGGAAGTCGCCTTCGAGCCACTCGAGGAAAGCAGGTTCAAAGATGCCGCGGCGTCCATAGAAAGTGTTCCCCGCGAGCCAGATCAGCTCGGACTTATGGAAACGCAATTTCTTGGTTTGTTCCAACTGGGCGCGAAGCTCCTCGACTTCGATCACATCGGCGAGGCGCAGGTCGGCGGATCGGTTGATAAGCGAAAACGAAGCCGTGGTTTTGGGGAACCGCTTCCAGATGAACTGGAGCATCAAGAGCTTGTAAAAATCAGTGTCGAGCAGAGACCGCGTAATCGGGTCCAGCTCCCAGTTGTGGTCATGGGCGCGCCGCGCGAGGTTGATGATCACGATGTCACCACTTTAGCTCACAGCGAGCGTTCTTCAGAAACAGGCCCGATTGCACCGATCAGTAGGATGGTCCGTGTGCGACCCGAAGCCGCAGCTCCGGGGGTTGGTCATTAGAGTCAGGACGTTATTCTCCTGAGCCAGATAGGAACTCCACCACACGGGCCAGAAGTCCCGTTGAGGACGTGACTTCTAACAATATCCTCGAAAGTCGTTTCTGGCCAGCGCGTCCGGTGTCGTCCGGTGACCCGGCTACGCTACTGAAACCGGGAACGAACAAGAAGTCTTGGCGTCAAAATGAATCTCGCGCATGTCTACGCCGGCCAAGCCCGTAACCCTTGCTTTATTCCTCCTAGCTACTGTAATCAGCTTTTGGGGATTCGTTGTTTCACAACGCGCTACACAGGCGTTCTGAAATCCTGGCCACAGGCCGATCTAAACCAGCGCCCAGCACACTGATCTTCTCATTGGGAGATTCCTTCCACCATTCTTGACGAAGGTGAACGCCGGCGGCAAAAAACGCTACCGACAGCGCGGCCGGGAGCGGCCCCCTGCGGCCCCCAGTGGCCCAAGTGCCCAAGTGCAGCTCTGACGCATAGTCCTGCTACCAGTGAAATTCGAACAACTTAGGCCCACCTGCAAAAATTTTTTATCGCGAAAAAGTAGTGGACAGGCAAAAACGGTTTTGAGATGATATGGCGGGCGCTTGGGGGCTGCCGCATGATGATCCGAAACCGACCGCCAAAGATTCTGTCCGGACGCGAGTTCACCGCACAAGAAATCCAAGACATTCAAGAGACCGTCGACACGTGCGGTTTGCCCTGGACCGAGCTGGTCTATACCATCTGCGAGCATCTTGATTGGGTGACGCCCACCGGTCGCTATAAGGAGAGATCCTGCGTCAGCGCTCTGCGGAGGTTAGAAGCTCTGGGATTGATCAAGCTGCCGGCGCGGCAACTGATCCGGCGGCCGGACGTGGAAGTTGTTCCCGGCCGCGCCACCGATCCCGAGGAAGAACTGACGGGCACGGTGCGCGATGTGGCCCCGCTGCAGTTGGAATTGGTTTTGGGGAAGTCCGACACCCGGCTGTGGAGTGAGTATGTGGCGCGCTATCACCCGCTGGGATATCGGCGGCCATTTGGGGCGCACCAGCGCTACTTCTTGGTGGGGAAAAGGGAGCGTCGTCTGGGGTGTTTGCTGTTTGCGGCGGCTGCTTGGGCCCTGGCGGAGCGGGACCGCTGGATTGGATGGAGCGCACAAGATCGGACGCAGAGGGTGAACTGGGTGGTGGCGAACACGCGCTTCCTTTTATTCCCTTGGGTGCGAATCAAAAATTTAGCCAGCAAAGCGTTGTCGTTGGCTGCCGAGCGAATTCGTGGCGACTGGCAGCAGCGCTACGGATATGCGCCGGTGTTGCTGGAGACTTTCGTGGAGGTGGGACGTTACCGGGGAACTTGCTACCAGGCCGCCAACTGGATTCGCCTGGGGGTGACGCGGGGAGAAGGACGGATGGGCCGTCACAGCCGGTATCGCTCGGTGCCGCGGGAGATCTACGTGTATCCGTTGGTCGCGGACTTTCGATCGTTTCTACAGGGGAGGAGTGATGGAGCAGCCCAGCCGTCAGCAGCAACGGAGAGAAGAGTTGAAGCGGAACAAGCAGGCCCGCCGAGAAGCAGCCCGTGCGTTGCGGCAGCGTCAGGCGGCGCAAGGTCTGGAGCCTTTTCGGAAAGCTACGATCGAGAACGGGCTGAGTCCTTGGAAGACGACGGAAGAAGAAAAGCAAGCGCGTCAGGAAACGACCGAAGAGCAGCTCCGCGTCTATCGCTCCCAGTTACCCCAGCTGCTCAGGAAGCTGGAGAAAATTCCGGATCCGCGCAATCCATTCCTGATCCGTCACAAGCTGACCTGCCTGCTGCTCTACGGGATTCTGATGTTCGTCTATCAGATGGCCTCGCGGCGGAACGCCAATCGTAATGCAGAGTGTCTTGTTACGCGGAGCTGCGCAGGCCCGCAACCACCTATCCCGATTCCTAGCTGAAAGATCTGCTGATTTTCTAGATGGCACTACACCGCATAATCATGACGTATTTCTGGAACCCAAAGACATCGATCGAACTTCTGTCGATGGCGGCGAGAAACGGCAGCAGCCCCATTCTGCGGAGACGGTGTAAACTCTATAGGTTTTTATAGCACTGATTTTTTTTGGGCTGGCGCGTTTCAGGTTTAGTGGCGCTTCTAGGGAGAATGAACACCTTCCATTCTCCTGCGGAGTCGCCTGATGAAGGATCACCGCTGCCCCTACTGTCAGCAAGTTTTTCGACCTGCCCCCTATCATCCTCAACAACGGGTTTGCAGACAGCCTGCATGCCAGCGCCAACGCCGTCGCGATTATCATCGACAGAAGATCGCCTCCGATCCGGTGTATCAGCAGGTCTGCCTGGACAGTCCGCGGAAGTGGCGCGAGAGGCACCCGGACTATTGGAAGAAATATCGCCAAGATCACCCGCAGCAGGTGAAACGAAATCGTTGGCAACAACGCTTGCGGGACCAAAAACGGCGGCTGGTGAATCTTGCAAACAACAACTTGGCTAGTTGCCAAGTGCTGATTTTTCAATCGCCTGACCCTTCTGGGCTAGCGTCTCCAGCTTCTTGCAAACAACATCCCTCTGGTGTCGCCCCTGCCGTTGGTTTATGAGCAGACCTATGCTCTCACGCTTCTTTAAGTCGCGCGCGCTGATTCAGACACTTCGGGATGCTCCTGTTGGGTCCTCGCTTGAAAGCTTTGCTCAAGCATTATTTGAAGCGGGCTACGCCACGTTTACGGCTCGCAAACATCTCCGAGCAGCGGAACACTTCATCTATTGGACCCATAGGCACGGCATGCCGGTGTGTAGGCTGAACGAGCAATCTCTTGCGCGATTCGAGCGCCACCTGAGCCGATGCCGCCGCCCACGCTACAGCCATGCGAAGCAGCTGAGCGTGTTCCATGGTGCGCGCCTGTTCTTGACCTACCTGCGAGATGCCCGGATCATCACCCTGTCCTCAGTCCAGCCCCCGGTTCACGATCCCGCTCTGTTGTCGGCCTTCTGTCAGTGGATGCATCGACAGCGCGGCTCCGGTGACAGGACCCTCCGCTGCTATAGCATTTACATTCGCGAATTGCTCCGGCGGCTTGGAGAGGAGCCAAGCCGCTTTGATGCCCACAGGTTGCGAGCGTTTGTTCTCGAGAAGACTCGCTCCTGCGGGTGGGCAACGGCCAAAAATTATGCCAAGGTACTTCGGATGTTCCTGCGGTTCCTGATCGCCGAGGGCCAATGCGCCGTCGGGTTGGATGCCGCCATCCCCACCGTGGCTCATTGGCGTCTGGCTTCTCTGCCACGTTACCTTCAACCAGAACATGTGGAACGTCTGATTGCTTCCTGCGATCGAACCTCAGCCGTTGGTCGGCGGGATAGGGCGATCTTGCTGCTGCTGGCCCGTTTGGGTCTTCGGGCGGGCGATATCGTGCATCTTCACCTGAGTGACATCGACTGGAAGGGCGCGTCGATTCAGGTTTCCGGTAAGGGCCGTCGTCACACGCGATTGCCGCTGACCCAAGAAGTGGGTCAGGCGATCGTGGCCTACCTGAAAAAAGGTCGGCCGCGAACCAATGCCGATGTGCTATTTATACGCTCCCTTGCGCCGTTTTGCGCCCTCGGCCCTTCTTGTGCCGTCTCGAAGATCGTCGACAAGGCATTTCGCCGCGCGGGGGTAGCGCGCCCCAGCCGAGGGGCCGCGCATTTGCTGCGGCACTCGTTGGCGACGTCCCTGCTGCGGCAAGGTACATCGCTCGAGGACATCGCCGCCATCCTGCGCCACCGCTCCATTGAAACTACGCAGATCTACGCCAAAGTCGATATCCCCGCTTTGCGGCAAATTGCACAACCCTGGCCGGAGGTGTAGCCATGTTGACCCGAGCTGTCGAGACCTATCTGGCCGTTCGCCGGGCGGCTGGTTTCGCCTTGAGGGGCGAAGGTTTTCACTTGAAAAGCTTTGCTGCGTTCTCCGAGGCGAGAAAGCAGCGCTACGTGTCTACCGAGATCGCCATCGAGTGGGCGGGATTGGCACAATCGCTTCCACAGCGCGCCCGCAGGCTTGGGACGGTCATCCGGTTCGCCCGCTATCTCCACGCCGAGGACGAATGCCATGAGGTGCCGCCAGCGGTTTTCGGCGCTGAGAGGTTACCACGACCGACCCCGTACACTCTGGCAGAGAAGCAGATCCAGCAACTTATCTCCGCAGCCTCACAGTCGAGGTATCGAATCTGTGGAGTAACCTACAGCACGCTGTTCTCCTTGCTGGCATGCACGGGACTGCGAGTATCCGAAGCGATCCAGCTGCGATTTGACGACATCACGCCAGATGGTCTAGTGATTCGACGCACCAAATTCGGCAAGAGCCGCCTCGTGCCCCTGCATGAAACGGCACAGGCAGGACTCGAACGGTATCTCCAGCAACGGCGTCCCTATCCCCCCTTCGACGACCATGTGTTCCTGTCATTGCGAGGAGAAGTGCTCTCGCCGAGCGCTGTGGATAAGACCTTCGGCAAGGCCGTGAAGCGAGCCGGCCTGCCGCTCGGACTTCGAGGCGTTCGGCCCACGCCCCACTCCTTGAGGCACGCCTTCGCTGTTAGAGCCCTGCAAACTTGTCCGGATGGCCGCGATGCCATCACCAAACACATGCTGGCGTTATCGACCTACCTTGGTCACAGCGCCGTAGCCCAAACGTATTGGTATCTCGAAGCAGTGCCGGATCTGATGCGAGACATTGCCGACCGTGCAGAGCAATTTGCCATGGGAAGGCGGGCATGACCATGACAGCAAACTGCGGAAACGTGCGGCGGAGGCAGCAGAGAATTCACCCCGGTGGATGCCGTGGAACCACCAAGAAATCCCGGCGCAGAGCAGCGCCGGGGCTTGCCGGAGAAAAACTTACACTCGTACAAGCCAAAGCAAGCACACCGATCGCACCGCACCTCTCGGCCTTCTTCGAGCAACGCCTGCCCATCGAACGCCACGCGAGCGAGAACACGCGCGACTCTTACGCGTATGCCTTCCAACTGCTCTTAACCTTCGCCAGCAAGTGCCTCAAGGTAGCGCCCTCACAGTTGGCACTGGAGCAAATCGATGCACCGCTGGTTCTCGACTTCCTGAACGATCTGGAAACCACACGCGGCAATGGACCAAGCTCCCGAAACATCCGGCTGGCTGCGATCAAATCATTCATGCACTTCCTGGAATATCGCGTCCCGGCGGCGATCGAGCAGATCCGGCGCATCCTGGCGATTCCCGCCAAGAAAGCCGAGTCAAAACTGGTTCGGCATCTGACGGCGGAGGAAATACAGGCCCTCCTGGACGCGCCCGATCCAACCGGATGGCAAGGAATCCGCGACCGCGCCATGCTGCACCTGTGCTACGGAGGTGGATTACGCGTCTCCGAATTGATCGGCCTCCGTCTGGACGATCTGCAATTCCAACCGCAACCCAGCATGCTCGTCCATGGCAAGGGCCGCAGGGAACGGTGTCTGCCGTTGTGGAAGACAACCGCTGCAGCGCTCCGGGCCTGGTTGGCGGTGAGGGGAACCGTCCCGGCGCCGGAACTGTTCGTCAGTGCACGCGGCGAATCCTTGACTCGCTCAGGCTTCGAATACATCCTGCGCAAGCACATCCGAACTGCGAAGCCGCATTGCCCCTCGCTGGCAACGAAGCGCGTGCACCCACACGTCCTGAGACACACTTGCGCCTTAACTGTTCTGCAGGCAACCAAAGATCTGCGCAAGGTCTCGTTGTGGCTTGGTCACGCGCAGACACAAACAACTGAAATGTACACGCGAGTCGATCCGTCGGTAAAACTGGAAGCCCTCGAATCGGTCGTGCCTCCGAAACTGCGCTCCGGGCGATTCAAGGCTACCGACAAGCTGATCGCATCGCTAAGGGAGGCCACTCTTATGCGGAGCAAAAAGTCTTCAAAATGATTTACTGGTGGGGCCTGTCACAGGCAGACTCTGCGTAACAATTCACTCCGCATTACGATTGTTACGCTTTCGAAAGCGTAACAATCGGGAGATGAGTCTGCCGCAATTTCGGGAGAATCTCGAGTTGTTGTTTCCCGAGCTGGAGAGCTTGCCGCACCAGGATACGCTGGCCCGTCTGCTGGCCAGGATAGACGGGAATCAGATCCAGGAAAGCCTGCTGGAGATGATAGAACGACTCATGCACAACAAGAAATTCGCGCGCTATCTGATTGAGCACTGCTATCCGATCGCCATAGATGGGACGGGAAAGCTGAAGCGGGAGTGGCTGTGGACCGAGCAGTGTCTGGAGCGGCAGATACACAGCAAAGAGGAAAAGGAGACCCGCCTGCAATACCACGTGTATGTGCTGGAAGCGAAGCTGGCCTTTGCCAACGGCATGACCATCCCGCTGTTAAGCGAATTCCTAAACTATGAGAACGGAGATCAGGAGCGGAATAAGCAGGACTACGAATTGAAGGCCTTCTCCCGATTGGCCGCGCGTTTGAAAGGCCACTTTCCGCGGCTGCCGGTTCTGCTGTTGCTGGACGGGCTGTATGCCGAGGGTCCGGTGTTCGAGCTGTGCCGCCGCTACCACTGGCAGTTCATGATCGTTCTGCAGGACAAGGATCTCCCCTCGGTGTGGGAAGAGGTGAAGGGGTTAGGGAAATTACAGCTCCAGAATCATCGGGAGCAAAAGTGGGGGAACCGCAAGCAGCGTTTCCGCTGGGTGAACGACATTGAGTATCGCTACGGCGAGCAGGAGCGCAAGAAACAGATCCTCCATGTGGTGGTCTGTGAAGAAATGTGGGAAGAGATCGCAGCGAATTCGCCCGCGGTGGTGTCGAAGACGGCGCGCCATGCTTGGATTTCGAGCCAACCGCTGACCCGTGAGAACGTGCATGAGCGGTGCAATCTGGGAGCGCGCTATCGGTGGGCGATCGAGGAGGGCATCCTGGTGGAGAAGCGGCAGGGCTATCAGTATCAACACAGTTTTTCCTACAACTGGGAAGCCATGCGCGGCTTCCACTTTCTTATGCAGATTGCGCATCTGCTGAACACCCTGGTCGAAAACAGTGCCCGCTTGGTCCGTCTGGTGCAGAATCGAGGGCGGCGGGGTCTGCTTTGGTTTCTGCGCACGACCTGCGGCGGGCCATGGTTGGACGCCGAGCGAATCCGCCAGATTATCGCTTCCCCCTGCCAGATTCGTTTGGAGTGAAGAGCGCTCCGTCTCCTTCCGACTTCGATCCGAACGTCTGATTCTCAGGGATAGGGGTCGCCCTTGCGTGTGAGAGGGCTCGGCGATTCCGGGAAGACCGCTCGAAAAGCCATCGCCACACGCGCTCCCAGCCGAGGCGCAGGCGTTCAGCGTCGTTCCGACCATAGCCGCTCACGTTGCGCTGGGGGTATGCGTCAGCCCTGCGTAGACCTGGGGGAACATGACGAAGAAGCTCATCTGTGTTAGTATGAATCCCGCATGAGTGCCCAAGTTTTTATTAGCGGTTTATTGGCGGTTTTAGCAGGGACAGCTGCTACCGTATGCACGGCAAGCGAAACGTGCGCTGTATGCGAATCTTGAAGGGCCTTATTTGCAAGGTTTTACGCTAAGTTGTTGATTCCACGGTTGGGGACGTAGTTCAGTTGGTTAGAACGCTGCCCTGTCACGGCAGAGGTCGCGAGTTCGAGTCTCGTCGTCCCCGCCATATTTTCGGCCTTAACTCAACCTGTTACTCGGAGCCGGCTTGCTCGAATTCATGGCCGACGGCATGATCATTTGCTTGCCCGAAGAGCCACAGAGAGTCTAGTGAGAATCCGATTTGACCTGCTTCAGTCATTCGTGATCCGCGGAAAATGCCGGTTGACAATTCAGTCCTGATCTATAGACTTGCGGACAAATTCGCAGGCTCCCCCATCGAGAGCCCAGGAAATACAATTGGAGGTAAATCAAATGAATAAACTTATAGCGGCAGCTCTGTCGGTTTGTGCCTTCGTTGGGCTGGCCTTAGCCCACCCGCAGACGCCCGCCGCAACTCCGGCCAAGGGCCCGAGCGTCTCTCAGGCAGTCAAGCAACTCGAACACGATTGGCTTGACGCAGAGAAAACCGGTGATGCCGACAAACTTGGTCAGATTCTCGCCGATGATTGGGCCAGCATCGCGCCCGACGGTATCAAGGGAACGAAGCAGAGTCTTTTGGCGGATGTGAAATCGGGCACGACAAAGGTCGATTCCTTCGAGATTGGGCCCATGGATGTAAAGGTGTTCGGAAGCGTCGCCGTGGTCCAGGGAAGCGACACCGAGAAGAGCACCACCAAAGGAAAAGACTCCAGCGGGAAATACGTGTGGATGGATGTGTTTGTCAAGCGCGACGGCAAGTGGCAGGCCGTCCGTTCACAGAGCGCCATAGTGAAGTAAGTTCCTGCGGCAGAATGCCGGAGAGTCTATCACCTCGCTGTTCGATGGCCGGGTGTGATTATGCAGCCGGCCCCGACCGCTCCTTTTGCAAACCCCGCCGGATTCCATTTCCCTTTTTCAGCACCCTGCTAGAGATTCAAAGCGTTCGTCATGGAACCAGACTGTGGATGCATTTAACTATTCGACCTCTGCCTTCGAGAAGAGGTTGAATCGCTTCCCAATATGGCGCCGAGAGTCTGGTGGCGTGCGATATCACTTTCTGAGGGGTTCATTGGGCCATCCCGCTCACGTTTCGTGCCCTGATCTTCCGTTGGCACATGCGAGGGGATCCTCCATCCAAGGGCTTCCACCTTCGTGTCTGGCTTGGTAGATCGCTATCACGCCCCGGGGTTGGCCGGTGCGGATCGGTGCCACCGAGGATTTTAGTTAAAAATTACCGGCCAACCTGTTTGATCCTGGCGTTTACGCGCAAATCAAGGTCCAAACAGATTTGGCCGGTAATTTTCAGGAGCTACTAATTAGCGCCTATTTCCGTTCGATGTTCGGTGTTGCGGTCTGAACCCAGTTGCCGTGGTCGCAGCGCAATTGGAGTGGCCCTTTCGCCGAGTTGACCAGCGCACCATGAGAGAAATCCGCGCCGTCTCCGCAGGTGCACAGATTTTCCTGGGTTGGCGGTTTAGGCGAGCACGAGAACGGCGACGGAGCGGGGGAGGCGGTAAGGTGGACGACGATCAGACTTCGTTCCCGTATCGCTTTGCTGGTGCGGATCCATTGCGCGCCGTACGTCGGCGGGGCTTCAGGATTTTTCGGGTCGGGGGGCATCAACACGCGGGCGCACATCTGTTCAGGCAGGTCTGCTTCCTGAATCACGGTTCCCTCGGGATATGCAACGCTGGCTTGGAGACATGTAATTGGATTCTCCACTCTCGGTCGATTAGTGCGCTGGTTGCCTTCCTTTGCAGCTTGTCCATAGCTGTTTGAGGCGGCCAAGAAACCAACCAGCAACGGGACCAGTGCGACGGCAGCGACCAGGCTTCCCAGCAAAGCTCTCGGCGCTCGCAGGTGCGGCCTTTCAGTAGAAAACGACATGATTGCCTCCATTCGATTCTTGAGATTCGACCCGCAGAACCCAGAAATCCCGGCAACGTCCCCACTCAGGTGGAACCGGCAGACTTTGAGAATGCCTGCGACGTAATCCTCTGACGAGGCGCCGTATCGGACTACCATTTCGTCGCAAGCCAGTTCGCGTTCACGGTGCAGGCGCTTCTCGATCCACCACATGAGAGGATAAAACCAAAATATGCAGGTCACTGCGTGCGCGAAGGCGGCCGTCCAGTTGTCCCGGCGCTTTGCGTGGGCAAGCTCATGCAGGATTACTGACTCGAGTTCCGCGGAAGAGAGGCTACCGGAAAGACCCGTGGGGATCATCACGGCGGGTTTCCGGAATCCGGCCAGCACGGGTTCGACGACGGAATCTGAAAACAGAAGCTTCACTTTTCGTCGCAATCCGATTCGCTGCTTCAATCGGAGGAATGAGTCTTGCTGACCCTCAGGGGAGTCCAAAGGGCACAGCGAAGCCCACAGTTGGGGCAACCACACGATGAACATGACTGCGCAACCGAGCAACCAGATCAGAATCGGTAGATCGGCACCGCCAATGTTTGTCGGGTTCGAGGGCTCGGATATGGCTTGGGACGTTATCCATCGAGAGAGGACCACGGGGACGCGCGCTGAAATGTGATTCGATGGGAGGAGTTCAGCAAGACTCGATCCCAGCAGAGACAAAAGTGTCATGGGTAATACGAACTTCGCTACGGCAATGAGCCACATCATGTGGCGTGTCGCCGCACCGCGGCGTTGCAGACAAAGGGCTAGAAGGCCGACAATCAGCGCGAAGATCGTTGACTGCAGGAGGTGGAGGCCCAGGGCGAGCGTCATTTCTTCCTCTCCCTTCTTGCCAGCTCTTTGTCGACTGCCCGGATGTCCGCAAGGGTCAGTTGGCCCGTTTCGACAAGGTGCGACATCACGGATGCGGGTGAGCCGCCAAACATATCCAACAGTTCGGCGACTAGGCGTTTGCGGACGGCCATGCGTGTAAGCACTGCTTCAAAGACGTGAGCGTTGCCCACCTTTTTGACACGCCTGACGGCTTCTTTCTGTTCGAGCCGATAGATCATCGTTTGGACCGTTGTGTAAGCGGGGCGATGTTCTTCGGGTAACGCCTCTTGAATTTCGCGGACGGAACAGGGACCAAGATCCCACAGCTTTTTCAGGAGCTGGAGCTCGAAGCGTGTGACGCGGTGGTTTCGCATCCACTACCCCCGTGGTTACATCTACTACAGTTGTCATTAGACAGTCAAGGGGAATCTGGCAAGTGCGGCGCAACCCTCCGTTGGCGAGAGTGAAGGGTCGCCCGGGTAATTACTGGTTCCGCGCACGCCAAAATGGCATCCCGTTTGGTCTGTCCGAGAACGAGTGAAAGTCGGTCCAAGCGTTGACTTGCCGGGCTTGGGAGCTTCCCGAAACCCGCATGGCTTGGGACATTCCGACTGTGCAGCGCGGTGAGCTGTGATGCCCCTTCAGCCTCGTCATCCTGGCCGGATGCGACAGCGCCGAGCGCCGCCTAGTCGATTTTTTGGCCGACCAAGCGCAGAGCGGTGCCTTCGGCACCGGGAGTTGGACGGACACGCCACCCCAAGTTGGGTGCTGCATGACCTATACAGAGCAAGAGGACAAGGTGTTACCTTAGACCCTAAGGACGCGAAGCATGCTTGACTTAAATAGTCAGCCAGGGAAGGGTCACCTATTTGGGATTGAATTGGCTGGTCTGGACAAGGAGATAAAACGGGATCGACTAGTGTCGTTTGCGCTGTGGGGCGCCGCGCCATTTTTGGTTCTGAATTTTTTTTATCACACCCTTACGACAATTATGATTACGCAGGCGTATCTCCTAACGTCCTGGCAATTCGGATATATCTTCATTGTCGAGGAGTTTGAGAATACGAAGAAGCCATGGTTCTGGAGGGCGATGGCCCCTCTCATTTTGCTCCATCTTGTGGTTTTGGCGATTATTTTCTCCTGGGACAGAGCAAACCCGGACGGTGCCGGCAAGGGTCTGGTTCTGACGTTCGTCTTATGGGTGGCAGCACTGCCTGAATACTACCTAATGCTGTGGATCGTCGAAATGTGCAGACCTTCTGACGAGACCGCTTACAAAGACCGATCCCGCTAGTTGGGCCTCGATCGTTACTTTCAGCAAAGGCCATCGTCCTTGCTTGCGAACACCTCGTCCAGACGGTTCACACCCGACGCTCACAGGCTTGCCAATCTAATCGTTAGAGCTGATTGCGAAGTAGGAATCAATTTACCGCGGTCAGAGGGGGACCTTAGTCACAACTTCGGGAATGCTGACGAAACACGAGGGAATTACTTAGAATCTGCCGCTGCGCGTGCAATCCCGATTTGCCCGCCTGAAGCCGGCGCGAAGAATTGCTCGTGTGCCTCGAAGCACCGCAAACCTGTGTAACTGGGAGAGTCGTTACCGGCGAGCACCGTGATTGCAGATTTCTTTTCTACTTCTCTCCCGGCCTCATCCACGAAAGATATCGTTTGCTGTACCTCTTTGCCGCACACTTCTTGATTAATCGGCTGCTGATTTTCGGAGCGCAAGTACATTCTCCAATTGGGCGTCTGCTTGGTAAGACAGACGAGGCCCAGCACTGCGTGCAGAGATGCTTGCGACCCCGGAGGAGGACGTTGGATGTGTGAGAAATGCTATGAGCGATACGTTATGCAGCGCGACCTTTCCTTTGTGGACGATCTCTAACGTGGAGTTAGCACGCCCGCGAATGGAATGACCCTCACTTCTTCTGGGCACATTTTCCATACGTTTGGTGTCTACCTAGAGTGGGAGCCATATGCCGCTCCGCTTCGCTTTGGTGTTTGTGCTTGCGTCAACACTGCTAGTAGCAGCCGAGAAAAAACCGATTCCCAACTGCTGCCCGTCAGGAGCTGAGAGACTGTCGCCAAAACAGGTAAATAGTCTGCTGGACAAAACAGAACCTATTCAAGCTCCGCGCTGCGGTCACCATCTCCACATTGAGGGATGCATCGTGTTGGCAATAGCTGTTGACGCCGACGGCCGGGTAAGCTGTGTGACGACGGTCTCGGGGCACCCGCTAATCATTGGTTCGGCCATTGATTCTGTTAGGCGGTGGAGGTTTCGGCCTTATGCAGTGTATGGACTGAAAAAGAGCTTCTGCGGGAAGGTCGCCCTGCTCTATGAAGCCACTGAATACACAGTGAAATATGCGCTGGTTCCGGACCCCTGACTTGAATTTTCCTGAGTAACGCGAGCGATGTCAGATGAGAATCTCGGTGAGAATCACCGCAGTCATTGCAGGCGCGTTGCTCACATTGGTGGTTTTCGCGATAGCTTATTCAACCGCGAGAGGCTACACGGTCTGGTTCCTCAAAATCCCAAATACCATCATCACGGTCAACGGCACGCAAACAAACGGATGGCTCCAAAAAGCCAACAAGGGGCATGCGGTGTTCTTCACTCTTGCCGATTCCGGGAAGTCCCTAAGATACGACCTGGTTTTCGTGGACGATGTAAATGGTCGTGTCTTGAGCTGCGGCAACTGGGTCGCGTCCCGATTGCCACTGTTCCCAGTGGGAGATGTGAACCTACGCTGCTTTTTCGAGGGGTCGGCCGGGCACAATCTCACGAGGGGACCACACTCAATCGCATTTCACCGCAAACGACGGGACGAAACTTGAGGCTCACTGGTAGATACTCGCCCAGAGAAACACTGCCTACAATTGTGTTCGCTGTGACGTGTTTCGCTTTGCTCGCACGGCGGTTCCTCAGCAGAGGCGCGTTGTGGGACATGCAAGTACACATTGCCCCGGGATATGTAGTGCATCCAGTGAGAGACTGAAATCAGAAATGGGACCATCTTGGGACCAAAAACCCCCGTTTTATGGGCGTTTTCAGTGTGGTTAGCGGCGTAAGGACAATAGAATCATCGTGATTTATGGAGCGGGCGATGGGAATCGAACCCAACGCCTAATGCGGCCAAGTCGCTGAATCTACTAGTTCACTGTGGTCGGCTGGCGTCCAATAGCGTCCAACCTCGAAGCTACTTTCTCGACCGCTTCGCGGTGCGCGTCGCCTACGACATGCCCGTAAATCTCTAACGTAGTCCGAGCATCGGAGTGTCGCAGTTGACGCTGAACAACTTTGGGTGTCGCCCCGGAGTCAAGCAGTAGCGATGTATGTGCGTGCCGAAATGCGTGAAGACCGCACCGCGAGATCCCTAGCGCATCCAGGATTGTCCACAGGTGATATTCCACAACTTTGTTGGAAGATGGGGGCCGTCCATTTCGTGTCACAAAAAGGAAGCCCGCCCCGTTGGGCTTCCAGGTGACCTGATAGTTCTTGAGCATGTCGAGCAGCGAGCTCGGAATAGGCAGGACTGTCTCACTGGCTTCACTCTTGGCCGTCTGTATTTTCCCGTGCCATGCCGTGCGCCGAATGTGGAGTACCGACCGGTCAAAGTCGATGTCGCCCCACTTCAACCCGAGCACTTCGCCGGCACGCAGGCCGTCTAGTGTGAGAATGCAGAACATCGTACGCCAGGGCTCCTCAGCGATGGCGAGGATACGTTTGAGTTGGTCAGGTGTGAATGAAGGGGCTTCATACTTCATTCCCCGCGCTGGTAGGCGCAGCTTGTCGAGGTTGATCTGTTCACAGTTGTAGCCCCAATTGCGGGCCGTCGTCAGAATCGTTGACAAAGTTCCCAGCACGTTCTCGACGGTTTTCCGAGAGACTGTCTTCTTTGTAGCTCTCTCGGGCATGCGAGTTATGAATGTCTGTTGATTCTCGACACCCAACTGGTCCAGGCGAACTTTGCCAAGCTCCGGCAGGATGTAGCATTTGAGGTGCGAGCGAACTGCTCGCGCAGAGGATGGCTTTTGTGTCGTCAGCATTTGGGCCTTCCATCCTTCAATGAACTCCGCGAACGTTGCAACACGTCCTGGCCGATAGTCGAGGCCATTGATGCCGGCGAGAACAACTTCCATGCGGCGCTCGGCGAGGGGTTTTGTCATTTCACGTTTGCAGCCAAGAATGACTTCCCGCCGAATGCGCTTGGTTCCCTCCCCGGTTATCAGATCCTCGCGATACCTGCCCTTCCACTTGTCACCGTCCAGGTATACAAAACCCTTCTGGTAACGCTTCCTTGCCATCGAGCCTCCATTGCTCGATGACTCCACTGCCTCCGTCGAGACAGTACACTCGGGCGGAACAGTGTGCAACGCGAGTTTTGGCGGGATCGCCATTCACGCTTGCCGGCTCGAAATGAGCGGTTCTCCAGGTCCCGGAGTACCCAAGTACGAGAGATGCCATTTTTGCGTCTGCAAGTTCTTTGCTTCTGATTGAATACGGACAGTTTTTTCCACGTTAGGATGCGACCGATAGACCCGCTGCTGTCGCGTCTTTGCTGCTCTCCGTTCGCGGTCAGTCTTGTATTTGCGCAGCCGTCCCCGCCTGTGGGTCGCAGACCTATGAGCATCACCCCTGCATTCACGAGAGCAGTACACTTTCGATTCGCCGTGCCCCATGAAGCGAACTGCACCGAGTACGATTCCGCATGGGTCGCAAATCTCGCGGGTGAAGAATCCGTACCTCGCGAGAAGCTCGTAGCTGTTCTGGATGGTTAGCAGCATACCTATTCCCCTTCGCCCTGCGCCCTGCTTTGCAGCGAACCTGTGGGCTGGAGCGACCCACGATTCACTTTGGCCACGGAACCGTGTGCAAAAGTGGGGTCGCTCCAGCCCACTCCGGTGTTTTGCTCGCGCCCAAATTGCATGTCGCGCCGCGCGCATCCTCAGTGCTCCTCAATACTTCCGTTCACCGCAGAGGTGAACGGAACGCCCGTCAAAAAGTGATCTGTGTCTTTCATGCCACGTTCACCTTTCCGCGCCAGAAAAGCCAATGGAATCTCTCTAGGATCTTCGCCCCTCTACCACTACAGAGGCCTCAGAAACAAAAAATGTCAAAAACAATTTGCGACCGGCACCGGAGCGTGCCCGCGCTTCCATCGTTTGTGATCCTCGTTTGTGGAAACGACTTCACCAGGCCTACGGAGATATCAACGTAAACTGCCCCTATATACTAAGAGGCCTCCAGAACCAAAAACCTCAACGCAAGTTTTTGTGATTTGCCACTTTTCTTTCGGGGACCAGCCCCCACTCGGAGGCTCCCTCCAGAAGTTTCATGGGGTCCGACAGGAGGAGCTATAGGAAGCAGAACATCGGCGGCTGCAGCGCAGAAGTCTCCCATTGACGTGATAGGGTCCTTTCCATGATAACCAGTGGAAAGGATGGGCTGTCTTGATCCCGTCTGGCCGCTAGCCCACTCGGAACGGCGCAGATCGGAGGCTGGGCAGTATCGAGTCAAGGGGGTAATGCGATGTACAAATTTGACCTAAGGGGACAGCGAATCCGCATGTTTCATAGACAGGACCGGAGAGCCCCCGACGAGATACCTGCGCAAAGTTCCCTGACCAGAAACAGCCTGCTCTTGGTTTGCTTTCTTACGATTCCAGTTGCTAACACCATTCACGCGATTGCGAAACAGCAAGAACCGTCCGGTTCCTTTGCTCAGCCGCTTTATGGTCGGGAGCCCATCGCGCATGAGATCGACTTGAGGACAGTATACGTAGCGGTAACGGAGCAGACCGGAAATCCAATATCGGACCTAAACCGCGAGGATTTTACTGTCCGTGAAAATGGGGTGCCGCAGGAGATACTCGAAGTCTCGCCCGCGTCGCCGACGCCTCTGCTTATTGGGGTAATGGTGGATGCAAGCGGAAGCACCGCCGAAGATGAATCCCGTCATGAGAGTTTGCAAGCGTTCTCGAAATTCTTTGCCAACACGCTCCGGGATTCCGACGAGGCTTTCGTAGTTGCCTTTGGTATGAGTACCCTTCGTCTAACCGGCATAACGCACAATTTTCCTGAGCTTCAGGCCGGCCTCAAAGAGATAGATGAAACCCATCCCGTTGGTGGCACAGCTCTCTATGATTGCCTGTACACGGTAGCTGAGACAATGTCTCAAGATCAGACTCGGCGCAAAATCATCGTCGTCTTTAGCGATTTTGAGGACAATTCGAGCCGCCGCACACTCGAGAAGACCATTTCGCATCTCCAAGAAATGGAAACATGGATTTTCCCGCTCGTAAAAGTCGATCGAAAATCCCGCCAGTCGCGACGCGTGAAGCAGGCAGTGCGAGCGGGGAATCTGGCCGCGCGCGAGAGCGGCGGAGTCGCCTACGTGTCCGAGTCGCCGCGCGAGCAAGAGACCGCGCTCAGTCATATTCAGCTTGTGCTAAGAAATTCATATGCATTGAAATACCGCGCGACCGGAACGGCGAAAAAGGGCAAGAGCGTTGCCGTGAAAATTGAGGTGCAACGAAAGAATGCCCAAATAATCGCGGCAGAGGGGCGTACGGCGACGCTTCCCTAGCTAACCCCAGAGTGGTACAGCGTGATAGACAAAGGTGTTCCCGCACGCAAACGAATGTGTCGTGTTCCTCAAAACTTGGGTGCACCCGAAGGTCCGTTTCAGCCCGAAACGGACTGCGGATAGATGCCGACAAGTCTGTAGACCGCCATAAACCACTGTTTAGTTCAGTTCAGGGCTCATCGCGGCCTCCAAGGAAGTCATATTGGAGGGGTCATATTGTTTATTTTTATAACGTTTCGACGGACCGCTTTTCGGAGCGGCGCTGGCGCACCGGGTGGAGGGACAGATAGACACGCCACCCCGGGTTGGGAGCTGCAGGGCAACCTTCGGTTGCCCCATAGAAACCAGCAAGAAATCAGCGACCTTAATATTTTCACCGTCGAAACTTCAAACTTCACTATGGGGCTCGGGCCCATCCGACAGGACTTCTCGGGTTGGCGTTATCGGGAATTGAGATATCCCAACTCAAAAAGGTCCACGCCCCGGAACGATCTTAGTGTCTTGCGGTAAGTTCCAAATCCATGTCAGATCGACTTGATCTGCGTTAACACAAGTAGACCGGAAAACGTCTAGAACCTTAGACTGACAGTCTATTCTGACTACCGGACCGTGGGAGCCGTGTTCCGTTGTCGTGCATTATCGTGGGGATGTCTGCACGAAACTAGTAGGAGATGAGAAATGAAGAAAATTCTTGCGGTAGCCTCCATCATTTCGCTCGTTTTGATCTTTCCTTCACGAACCCTTGCAAAGGGCGCTACGAGTAGGATCGTCATCGAAGCAATCGACCTTACAAAGCCCATTGAAATCACCGACCGAAAGGTTCTTGCGAATTTCAATGTTTGGACGGGGCCGGGAACATTTTCCACCCAACAGGGGTCTAACGCCAACGCGCCCGGCTTCATCATCGATTGGTCTCAAGGTCCGGTATCGCAACCGCCCCAAGCACTTCGGAGATATCAAGTCTCGTTTTACTCAGATGAGCTACAAAATGAACGACCCATCTACGTGGTCTACTATGCGGTCGGGCCCGGCTCCGACAAGGGTTATGTGTATTTGCCCGGCAAATCCGATCAATGGTGGAGACTGAATGTGAGTTCAATTGTTCGGGGAGTCGAGGGAAAGTGGTTTCACGCATGGAGCCTCTGGGAGGGCAAAGCAAGACCGCTTATCAAGAAGGCTAGAACAGCAAATTCCTCTGATCCCACTTGAACGAAGCGTCTGAGTCCTGCTAACGCCGCCGTAAAAGCCAAGGGAAGCATCTTCGAGATCGTCTATCGCCGTTGCGTCCCGCGCCTCGGACATAATCAAGCCATCGGGGCCATTGCTCATCGACAGTGTCGGCTGATCTGGCTGATACTGCATCAGGGAGCCCGCTACGAAGAACGGGGCCCAGCAGTCAGCAAAACAATCCAAGTATCAGCGCACGTGGAGAATGATTCGGCAACTCCGAAATCTGGGCTGTCGGATCGAACTACCGAATCCTCAAGCCAGCCAAGCACAGGCGTAGTTATTTTCGACTCTGGTTAGATCGCCTCCAACAACCTTGGCCTCTAGAACGCCAAAGCAGCGTCCAATTGATGCCGGCGGCGTCCATCTGGCGTCCAAAACCCACCAATCCTTGAGGTATTTTCAGCGACTCAGCCGCATAAAGGCAACGGAATCATCGAGACTTATGGAGCGGGCGATGGGAATCGAACCCACGTCCGAAGCTTGGGAAGCTTGGAATTGAAATCTGAAAGCGATTGAATTGGCGGCAGTGCCGACCGAGAATCCCATTCAGCGGTTTCCCCAGTGTAACATTCTTAAATTGGGTCGAAAACTTGCCCTCGTATCAATTCGCCAGAGACACCTCCACGGCTTGCTCCGTGATCCTGGTCAAGACGGGACTGCGGAACGAGTCTCCTTTCATACAAAGAAAGCGCACTAAGTTGAAAACTTCAATCCGGATCCAATCTGCAGGCTTCAAGCCATGCTGCCTACGCACTTGCTGTTGCTAGATGCTCCCCATAATCGGTCACCGACGTGTCCGGATTGTTTGGCGGCGCAGTGACGACGAAGACATATTTCCCATCGGTTCGCCGGTTTACCTCAATTTCGTTAGACTGAATTGCACCAGAATCCCTTGTAGTTGTATCGCATTCTAGGCGTTATCCCCTTTTCGCCTATCAGGCACGTTGACCAGCCCGCAAACGAATGCTAGCGTGCACGCGAGGAGGATGGTCGAATGGTAGGAATCGTTCTAGACCCCACCACAAGCCAGCGAGTAGTCGAACGGGTAGTCTTTCTCCTGAATGCCTTTTACGAAGCGGAAAAAAGCAAGAAGGGCGGGAGCGAATCCACAAGTTGGCGCGGCCAGCTTGGGGGATTTCGCTGCGCGCTAGAGATTATCGTGGGCTCTAAGGCGACAAATGAAATCTTGGAGCTTGTCCGCGAGGAAACCCGCAAGAATTTGGGCGAATCGCTCGGCGATGGTCTCATGGCACATGGATTTCCACAAGCTGAACGCACGCACGCCAATCTGGGTTACATGTACCAAGTTCTTGGGAA
>Ga0207144_1005_pt1 | contig 40005 bp, 31 predicted proteins | sample Alteio_BWMinHeat_FD_153583 | JGI IMG/M metagenome (GOLD analysis project Ga0207144, IMG submission 153583) | Enriched cells from forest soil in Barre Woods Harvard Forest LTER site, Petersham, Massachusetts, United States -... | ecosystem: Environmental > Terrestrial > Soil > Temperate forest >...
GACTTGAGTTCATATAATTACTGTTTTGGTTGGGATTACTTCAGGCTGGTTGAAATATCAATAATTTTTTCCGTTCCATGAGTATTTGCCCGTTTAATTTCTTTTGCATTCAAGTCAAATTTCTTTAAATCAACCATGCTGATCGATTGATTATCATAGGTTTTGAAATAATACATCAGTGTTTGAGGGTTTTTTACCGAGGTGACTTGTGTATAGTCGCTATGAATGACACCGTTAACTGTCTGACGTGCAACTCCCACCGGAATATCAAATTGGTTCAATATGTGGAATAGTTGAAAGACAGCTTCTTGATCGTTGCTTGGACGAATCGCAGCCGCTGAAAAAATGGTCGCCCTAACAAACCGAGATGGAGGCGTGAAATCACCAGGGATCCCTACCATGCCGGAGCCTTGACCAAATGGAGCTAATTCTACTCCATCTATTTTGAGGGGTGCTGCGTTTTCGGCATTGAAGTGGATGTAATTTCTTAAATTGGTCATGTGCCAATCAAAAGTAGGAGAGTTTGTAAATACTCCTAAGGGGTTATCATAAAGTACAAATTTGCCATCAATAGGTTCGATTACTAAACTGTTTCCCTCTTTGTCGTAGACTATATAGTGAAATGGTGGCACTTCATTGCCCCAGTCCTTGTATATCGTTGGTACTATGATTACACTGGAAAGCCCTGTTTTTACTTCTTCAAGCGTTGCAAATTGTGTTAGTACCCAGTTAGAAAATTCAATCGGAGACAGTGCCTTGGATTGGCTGTCTTTAGTAGTATCAGAATAAGATTCAATGGGTGATAATGAAGATTTATTGATTTTGCTGTAGCCTGCAAATCCCGGAAAATAAAAAACTCCAACAGCAAGGCCTTTTTCATTAATTCCGTCTAATATTGATATATCGTCATAAGCAATACAACCAACGGCGCCATATTTAGTTTTATAAGACATTCCGGAGCCTTCAGGAGTTTTTCCTGTAAATTCGTAATTTCTCGGTATCACTACAATCGAGGTGGCTATTTCAATACCAAACTCTAAGGTACGTCCATGAACTACTGATTCATCTCGAGCAGTTAATTTTAGTCCAGTGCATGCATCTGCCGTGTGTAGTAAAAGCAATGATGATACAGCAACCATTGCCGTGATTTTTCGACTTTGGAATAGATTGTTCATGAATGGATTCTAATATATTTTGATAGGATTGATCAATGAAAAACTTAAATTATTTTCAATCACATAACCACAAATCAACAAGATAGGTTTTGAGCTTGTCTAATGGTCGAGTTAGGGTTATGTTCGTTGCTTTAAAAACAATGATGAATAAAATGAAAAGTTTAATGAAAAGTTATAGAATTATAGGATTAGTAGGTTTAATTGTTTTGAGTTTTAAAGCACTAGATGGTGCTCAAATTCTTCCAACACTTGATGAGCAAAAAAAATTAACCTTGCAATTAGAAGAGGACGAGGTCGCCATTTTTGGATATGGCTCGTTAATGCTAGAAGAAACTCTTCATTGCGCCGATCAAGATGTGTGCGATAGTCGTCCTTATGTGATGGCTCGTTTGAACGAATTTAAGCGATCATGGTCTGTGCAGTATCCTAATGATGAAAATTTCCAAGCTTGGGATGGACTTTTATTTAAGCCTCAAACGAAAACGTGTTTGAATATCGAGCGCGCCCAGGATTCAAAAGTCAATGGAATGCTTTTCGTCTGTTCTAAAGCAGAATTGGAATCGTACGATGAGAGAGAATTTCCATATGATCGTATTGAAATCAGTGATCTTCTTGAAGACGTGGCAGTTGTCGGTGGCAAGGCATACGCATACACTGCAAAACCAGCTTATTTTAGGCCGTCAGAAGAATTATCATCGGATGAGACTGTTATTGATTCATATTATGTTTTTATTATAGAATATGCCTTAAAACGCTTAGGGAAAGATTTCGAAGAAGAATACTATAAGTCCACGCAACCTGTGCCTGATCATCTGGTTTTTGACTATTATTGGAACGATTATTCAAATAAGGAGTGAATATAATCCCAAATTTCTTTTTCACCATTTGAGTACTTTTCAGAGGCTTCCTTGGCTAAGGCTACTGCATCACTTCGCTGATGCATCCTTAGCTTCGCTTCAATAGCTATTGCGTAAAGTTGTAAATTTAGCATATCACTATCGCACTTTGCTTCTACACCCGCCTTAGCAGCATTGTATGCATCTCCAAATTGGCCTAGACCTAGGTAAGCTTCCGCTAATACATGCTGTAGGCTAGCATATGAAAATGCATCGAGACTTTCTATTGCAAGTCCTTGCAATGCAGCAATTCTAGCTAGTTGATATGCATGCGGGTTTTCTGGATTGCCCATTGCATTAAATGTTTGTCCCAGTGATCTATAAAGATCTGCCTTAACATTAGGATTGTGGATCTCTAGATTGTTTATTCCTTGTATTATAGCATTAGCAGCTAGTTCGTAGCCATTAGAATCATGAGTGAGTGCCATGGCTAATACTCCGATTAGATCTCCTTTTTGGCTGTCGCTGATGTCTCCTAGTGTTAGTGCCTCGCGTGCGATTTTTTCAGCTTCTTGAATATCATTCAGATTATTGCCATCTCCTATTAATGCATTGCAGAGATTGCATGCGAGAGTTGCTTTGACGTCGTTTGTTTCAGCATTTCTGAATCCTTCGCGTGCATAATGTATTGCTCCTGGATATATTTTATGTTGGAAGTAAATATTGGATAGATCGGAGAGTAAAAGAGCTTTTTGATTGTTGCTGAGATTTTGAAGTTGTAATGCGCCTTCTACAGCTTTTATAGCTTCTTTTGCTGCTTCGGGAGTTGATAATGACATGTATGCTGAGGATCGATCAGCTAGTAGTGTAGCCTGTGAGAAATTACTGATGTTTGGTATCTTTAATCCTGATTCTACAACATGTAATGCGCCAGCAAAATCGTTCTTTTTAATAAGTACTTTGGCCAAAAGAGAGCAAGCTGCGGCTGTTACTTCATGGTTGGCAGGAAAGTTTTGATTGAGTATTGCTTGTGTTAGCCTGTCTAATATATCGAAGGCGGCAATATTATTGCCGAGATTAAAGTGGGCTTGAGCTTGTTCTAGTAATAGTTCTGCGTTGAGATTAGGAGTTGTAAGGGTTCCGAGACTACTTAGCCCTTCGGTTGCTGTGATGCCTGCTTGGTGGTATTGTCCAAGCGCATTTAGGGCCGAAGCTCTTTGTAAGAGTAGTTCCGCCTTGGCTACTTTGTCGATTTCTAATCGCTGAAGGGCTTCAGATGTAAGATTCAAAGCTTCTCTATAATGTCCAAGGCCATTGAGGGCGCGAGTCCTATTTGCAATGATGCTAGCTTGTGTTGCTGGAGGTAAATTATATAATACTGCATCAGATATTTGGTTTAGAGTGTCGATTGCTTCTCGGTATTGTCCTCGTCCGCTAAAAGCACGAGCTTCTTCGGAAATAATTAAAGCTTTGTGTCTATCATCATTTATTTGATTCATGTTAGCTAGTGGACCTTGTAATGACTCAAGCGCCTGTTTATAATTACCCAGGCCATTATGAGCTCGAGCTTTATTGCTCCAGAGCATGGCTTGTATTTCAAGACTTAAACCTGGAGCTTGGCTTAATTGGTCTGCTAGTGCCAAGGCTTCTGGATATTGTCCTGCTTCAAGAAGGGTATTAATTTTGTTAACTATAATTTTTCGTGTCAGCTCATTATCGACATTTCCTTGTAAAGACAGGGCGCGATCAATGGATTTTAGAGCGGCTTGGTAGTTACCTAACTTTGAGAATTCATCAGCTTGATCTATGGCAGTTTTGGTGGCGTCATTACGAAGCTCTTGTAGTATTTGATCTCGCTGATTAAGTTCAGCCTGAAATGCGGCATTTTGAGCGCCTGCATTTTGTAATGCTTGTGCTTGATCTTGTATTTGTCGGCCTGCAGCTTCGTTTTGACGCTGACTTTGTTGTAATTGATTTTGTAATTCGTTTAGTTCCTGTGTTCCCTGCTGAATAGTAGCTTGTAGTTGATTCAATTGCTCTTGTTGCTTTTGTATAGTTGTGTTGGCTTCTGCTTCAAGCTGTTGTCTTGCTTGTTGTGATTGCGCTATATTGTTTTGTTGAACATGTACTTGATTACGTAAAGCTGCGATTTCTTGATCTTTTTGAGCCAGTATTCTTTGTTGTTCAGCTGTTAGAGCTTGGGCGCCTTCCGTTAATTTTTGGTCTACAAAAGCTTGAGCATCGGTATATGCTTGGGCTTTAATTGCCTCCGATGCATTTTGTAATTCTTTTTCTTGTTGAGCGCGGAGTTGTTGCAGTTGCTCGGTGTGATCTGTAGCTTGTTGTGTGAGTTGGTTAGTTAAGTGTTGATTGGCTTGTTGAAGGGTATGAAGTTGTGTATTTGCTTCAGTTACGAGTTGTTGTTGTGCTTGTTGGAGTTTTGTGAGGTCTTTTTGTTGATTTTGTAATTGGTTTTGTAGAGTTGAGATTTCTTGGTCTTTTTGTTTTATTATTTTCTGTTGTTCGGCTGTTAGAGTTTGGGCGTGTTCTTTTGATACTTGGGCTTGGATTTCTTTGGTTTTGCGTTTGAGGTCTGCTTGTTGTTGGGCCTGGAGTTGTTGTAGTTCTTTGGCATGTGTTGTAGCCTGTTGTGTGAGTTGGTTGGTTAAGTCTTGATTGGTTTTCTGGAGTGTTTCGAAGTGTAGAGTTGCTTTTGTTTCAAGTTCGTGATATCTTTCTTCTGCGGCTTTGGCTCTGGCGGTGGTTTTTTCTAGTTCTTTATTATTAGCAATTGTTATTTTTTCTAATTGATCTTTCAGTGATTTTGTTTCTTTATTTAGTTTTTCGTTGAGAGCATCTCTCACTTTATTGGTACCGGTTAGTACTTCTTTTTCTTTTTTGCTGGTATCAAGGGCTTTTTGTTGTTCTTCTATTTGCTTTTGCAGTTTTTGATTTTCTGCGCGGAGGGCTTGGAGGGTGGTTTCGTTAGTTTTATTTTGTTGTTCTAGTTCGGTTTGCTGAGTTTTTAATTGGGCTCTTTCTTCAAAAAGTTGTTTATAGCCGGCCGTGTATTTCTCCGCTTCTTGATTAAGTATATGAAATTTTTGTTCTAATGCCTCATGTTTTTCACGTAGTTCAGCATATCCTTTATTTGATGTGGTTAGGCTTTTGTTATTTTCTTTTAGTTTTTTGTTTTCTTCGGTTATTGTTGCTAAGTTTGTTTGAAGCCGAGCGTTTGTCGCTTCTTTTTTTTCTAAGTCTTTTTGGGATTGAGATTTTAATCTGTCGTTATCTTTTTGAAGTGTTTCAATGATAGTTTCATTTTTTGTTTCGTTTGCGTTTAATTCCGTGAGCTTTTTTTTGAGGTTTGTATTTTCTGTATTAATTCCACGATTTAATTTATGTGTTGTTCTTAGTTCGCGATTTTTCTTTTCGAGTTCCCTATTCTTTTGATCTGCTTGTTGTTTTTCTTGCGTTATTTTTGTTAAATCTGCTTGAAGTTGGGTGTTAGTAGTTTCTTTTGTTTCTAATTCGGTTTGTTTTGCTTCAAGTTCTTCTTTAAAAGAGTTTTGTTGAAGCTGATTTTCTTCTTTTAGCTTTTCAATTGTGAGTTCACTTTGTTTAATAAGGGTACTGTTGTGCGCATTGACTTCGTTTAATCGCTCGTTTTCTTTAATGGCTTTATCTGCACGAAGCATTGTGCTAGCACCAATTTTTATTGTTTCAAGATATTTTGCGTTTAATTCTTTATTTCTTTCGGTCAATCTTACAACATTATCTGAAAGTTCACCGCTGTCTGCCCTTTCATTTGTTAATTCATTATGTAATGCCTCAATTTCCCTTTGAGATTTTTCTATCTTTTTATTTTGTTCTTCTATTTTTCCTTTTAAACCTGAAATATATGTTTGTTGGAAATCAGGAGTATCATTTTTATATGTACTTAATTGGTTTTCTAATTCTGTTAACTTTGTTCTTTGTTCTTCAAAAAGGCCACGCCACATTGTTATACCACGACTGTCTATGCCATTATCTTGTTTAAGAGATTCGATTTCATTTAATACTTGTTTATTTTGTTCTTTAATTTTTTCTATTTCAGCATCTTTGGCTTTTAATTCTTCTTGTGCCTTGTGTAAGTCTTCTTCTAATTTGTTTTGTCTTTCTGTAGTCTTTGGCTCGGTTGGAGCAGGAGCATAATAATCTTCGAAGAAATTTAAATTGTTTATGAGTCTTCTAGCGTTTTCATTGACTTTGGGATCGCTTTCTGGATTATTTTTTAGGTGGAGTTCTACTTTATCTTTTAACTTTGTGAGACCATATTTATCTAAATAGCCTTCTTCACGGAGAACGTCCATGAGCCATAGAGCATCCATTCGTACTTCCCAGCTGTCCTTATCACTGGCCCACGCAGGAATTTGATCAATAATTTTACTGATGCTTTTTTCATCCAACGTGTTTTTTTCACCTAGGATTACATTGCGGCCGAGATCTAAAATGGCTTTTGCGCGTTCTAAGCCTGTTTTTTTGTCGATGTCCTGTAGTTTGAGGTCGACGGTGGTTTCGAGGTTACTGCTATCTTTCCTAGCTACCTCAGCTTCTCTGTTGTATAGTTGAAGCTTTTTTGGCAAAGGTCTTCGCTCATGATCTCGACGAGTGACTTCGGATGTAGTCGTAGTCGTAGTTGTGGCCTTTCGGGTTCTGAGTGGCGCTTCAGTGGAAGGTTTCGTTACTTTAGTAAGGTCAAGTGGGGGAACAAGAGACTTTCGGGTACTTCTTGGGGATGTTGGTGGGGTTCCAGCTGACATATACTACTAAAATTAGGACTTCTAATTTAAGTATACTGATCATTTTTTATAAATCAAACTGGTCTGAATGATTTATTATAATACCTGTGCTGCCAACCCAAATCTTAGGCTGAAATGGGAGTGAATGATCTCTTTTGCTTTGCTTCTTCGCGCAAGCGCAATGATAATCGCCAAAGCTGCAGGCATAACGTCGGCTCGAAAAGCTGGAATGTTGTACTTATCTATACGATCCTGCATACTAATTGAAGAAAGTTTGGTCAAAAGTGCTTCTAAATCAGCAAGTTGTAGATGTGAACCCTCGTTCAAGATTTTTTTCGCTTCACTGAATCCTCCTCCCGAGCCAATTAAGGGGATGCCTTTAATCGGAAAGTTACCCACAGATTGGCTTATGGTATCCATAATCTTTTGAATTTCAATATGCGGAATCGGAAGGGTAGGGTCAGTGATATATTTTTCTGTTAATCGGACTATTCCAAGAGGTAAGCTGCTAGCTAGCAATACGTTATTATCTTTATAATGAATACACTCAAGGCTTCCCCCTCCGACGTCAAAAAGACAAAATTCATTATAAGATTTAATATTAGGATCGGTTGTTATGCCGCGAGCGATAGTAAGCGCCTCTTCTTCGCCAGTGAGGATTTTTACTGGTATACCTGTAGCTTCTTGGACTCTTTGGCAGAATTCTTCACGATTGAGCGCGTCACGAACCGCACTTGTGCCAGTAATTATTGTGAGGTCAGGATGGTAGGGCTTTGCTTCATTTAAGAGTTCGATAATAGCCGCAATGTTTCTTTCGATCACGTTTTCTTTGATGCCAAAGTTCTCTTCCGAGATTCCCTCCCCAATCCGAGATCCGCGAAAGTCTTCCTTAAGAGGGCCAGATTTATCGGCAACCAAGAGTTTAATTGAATTGCTTCCGATGTCTATTATAGAGACGATGTTGGCCATTAGTTATTAAAGTTGAAAGTCTTGTGGCGCTATAAGGACGACGAATTCGCCTTTTTGACTACGTGTTTGAAATGGTTCATAGATTTCGGCAATGCGTCCTACAAGAAACGTTTCGTGGAGCTTGGTGATTTCTCTGGCAATGCATACAACGCGTTGTCCTCCAAGAACTTCAATGAGCTCATCGATGAATTTTTGAATTCGATGAGAAGATTCGTAGAGTGCTAAAGTGGATTCTGAGTCCTTATTGTCTATAAAGAAACGCTTTCTGGCGGCCGACTTAGGCGGAAGAAATCCAACAAAACGAAAGTCATTAGAGGGAAGCCCCGAAGCGCTGATAGCGGCCAGTAGTGCAGAGGCTCCAGGAATCGGAGTTACGGTCAGGCCAAGTTTTCGGCACTCTCTGACAACTCGAAATCCAGGATCACTTATGGTGGGAGTACCCGCATCGGAAACCAAGGCAATAGACTTCCCCTCTTTCAGCTGGCTTAAGAGAAATTCGGTCTGAGATTTTTCATTGGCGTCTCGATAGGAGATTGTTGGCTTTTTGATTCCTAGGTAATGAAGAAGCCCATGAGTCACGCGTGTGTCTTCGCAAGCGATGAGGTCGCAAGAATTAAGAATACTTGCAGCACGAATAGTAATATCCCCTAGGTTTCCGATAGGAGTTGCGACGATGTAGAGATGCCCTGGTTCCGCTGTTTGTTTACATTCGGGCAATTGCATGATTTTTACCCCGAATTTATCCCTTAGAAACTGACTCCAGGAGTGCTATTTTCCCACTCTGCAGGACGTGCCCAAGGAAGCTCAGATCTGCATGGGTCTAAAGTCTCACACCCGCTTAAAAGCAGTAAGTTAACAATAATGACTGCTGAAAATATGCTAAATTTAATTTTTTTCATACGAAGCACCCATACTAGAAAAATATTTGAATAATTCAAACTTATTTTTAGATCTTAAATTACGGTTTGAAAATCAGCTCCAGAGCTTTTTGGGATACTCTCCTGCGTTAATTTTTTCCTGGATTCGCTTTTGAACGATTTCAAGGTCTTCTTTATAAGTGATACCGAACCAATTTTCTGGTGTCGATAACACAGTAACACGAAGGCCGTTGCTTATTGCATTATCGACAGCGGAGGGCAGGTAGAATTCAGCTTCAGGTTTATTGCCATATTTTTTTAAAAACTCATGAAATTGTTTGTTGAGATCATCAAAGAAATTTGGCTGAAAGCCCCAGAGATTGAGGGAAACCATTTCGTTGCCGGTAAGAGGTAGAGCCACCCCATTTGGCTGCCAGTCGATAAGTTTACCTTGCGTATCCATGGCGATTTTAGTGTGTTCGGTAATTGATTGTAGATTTCCTAATGCATCAATATTGCATATTCCCCTAGAAACAGAGCCATGAATAGACAAGGTCTTTTTTAGCTGGTAGGCTACTAGGGCACATTCATTCGGGTTTGTACGCAAAAAATTTGCAATCGCCTTATAAGAAGAACAACCATAAAAATCGTCCGCATTAATAACAGCAAACGGTTCATCAATTACATTTTGTGCTACAAGAACAGCATGAGCTGTCCCCCAAGGCTTTTTACGATCAATAGGAATAGTAAAATCAGGAGGAATGAGGGAGTCCAATTCTTGGTACACGCATTCCACCGCTACATGGGGTTCAATCCGTTTTATAACAATTTTTTTAAAGTCAGCTTCGATTTCTTTGCGAATAACAAAAACTACCTTCGTAAACCCAGAATTGATGGCGTCGAAAATAGAGTAATCTAAAATGGTCTCTTCATTGGGACCAAAAGTGTCGATTTGTTTGAGTCCTCCATACCGGCTTCCCATACCGGCAGCCATAACTAATAAAGTGAGTTTCATATTTTTAATCAAATGATGTTAGATGATGTAGATCAAGGATTTTTATTCAGAACTTGCGTTGATTAACGTATTGATTTTATCTGGTTTTTTTCATACAATTTAGAGTTGAGGAGATATAACTATATGGAGCAATCAATAGGGAGTATGAAAACGACGAGCGATTTTGGCCGAAAACTTTATGATTTATGGAACAAATCTGTTGTGGCTTATGAAAGGGAAGCAAAAGTTGGAGCTAATCTCTTTGACCAATCGGAATTGGACTTTCTAGAGGCTAATGGTATGACGATTCAAAATCTTTACGATTATGCAGAGGATTTTGTTAATTGTGGTGAACCGGACTTTGCGATGGTTTTACTTATCCAGGAAGTTTGTAGAGATTATTTACTCGAAGAGTGTGCTGGCATCGTTTCAAGAAAAAAATTGAGCGCAGATGCTTTTCCAGAAAGAACTCTAGAAAAGGAAGGCATCGTGGGATTGGATAGAATTTTTGAAAAAGCGAGAGCAAAGCTTCACGGGGAAATTTCTTCGGAGTTGATGTACAGTTGTCCATCCGATAGAGCTTTTTTAAGAGAAAATCATATCCACCCAGCAGAGTTTTTGCGTCTTGTCTGGTTTTATGAAAAAAATAGAGATCCAAAAGACGACTTGGTTAAATGGATTCTTCATCGTAGGAAGCAGCATCGTGAATAATCTGATGTTATAAAAACTCACTATGGCGTTTGACCCAATCATCAAGTTTTTTTAAATAATAATTTTGATCATAAGGTAGCAGATCGGGATCATATTGTTCAACCGGTCGTGCTTGTTGCCAATCTGGGAGACGCTTTTTTTCTCCCTGTGTTATGAAATAGTTGACTTTGTCTCCCATTTTGGGAATCGGCTGCATTTTTAATGCTACTTCGAGCGATGCTCTACGAGGAGTTTTCTTAGCTTCGAGCATTTTTAAATAAATTTCAGGATTTTGGCTTAATCGCTCACCTTTTGCCAATTTTTCAACTGGCATTTTCTTTTCCTCTATTGCACTTCGAAATTCAGCGATTAATAGGTTGGGGTCTTTTGTTGAAGCGCCAAGTAAATAGTGAATAAGTCGGTCCGTTAATTCTTTCAAAAACGGCTCCATACTTCTTGATCTCAACGCTGACCCGCGAATAATGACGGTTTCTCCATCAAAAAGTGCATAATTTTTAGCCTTATAGGAAAACATGGATTTATAGGATCCATTAAATTCCAATTCGACGCCTTCGGGCATAACAGTACTTACAGCTTCTAATAGGATCAACGGTTGCTCAAAGTAATCTGGGCTGCTCAAGTAAATACCGTCAGTATCTGCTTCCAGGATAGTACAGTTTAGCTCTTGAAATTTTTTAATCAAAGCCTGTAAAAGCTCCCGACCCATGGATGTTATGGAAGCAGCAAGATCACCATCGCCAAAACGCGCTCCAGGAAATCCTAGGTAACCATAAAAAGAATTGATCAGTATTTTATAACTTGTTTGCCGCGCATCATATTCGCGTTTCAGGTCTTCGTTTGTTGCTTCTCGAGTTCTCTTTTTATATTCTAAACGATATTTGCGAAGTTCTTTTAAGATTGGAATAAAACATCCCAGACTATCCGTCTCTGGGTTTTTCCCTAAAACCATCAGTAAACTTGGATAGAGCGAAGCAACATCAAAATGCAAGACATGCTGAAAGACGCCTAATTCATAGCTTTTCGTGAATCCTCCAGCAAATGCATTTACTCCAATAGGCTCAGGAAGGCTTTCTTGGGCGTGAAAATACTTCTCCAATAAGAGAAGCTCTACTTTATTGGAAGCTCCACGTAAGCTAGCCTCCTGCAATGTCATTGGAAAGCTTTTAACCTGCGCAAAATATGTTGGAAGTAAAAGATCAGCAACCCCCCTCGTCTCGCGTAGATCATCTTCCAGGTAGGCTAAAAATTGGGAACGATTCTCATTAAAACTATCTTGGATTTTATTACCAGCAAGATAAGTACGTTCGCTATTTTTAGGGTTAGTAAGCCCTAAGGCTATTGCAATTGATTTAAGCCCATAGGAAGGGAGTTCTCGCCTGGTGATATCATAAATTTGAATCATCAAATAGGTATCGAAAACAGCTCTTCCAGGAATGTCACACCTCGGAAAGTCGATCCATCTTTCTGCAATCTTGAGCTTACTATTTCGGAATATCGCCTGCTGACCAAATCGTCCCCATGCCCGTGGGATTCCCAGTTTTTGGTATCGCACACGCAGATATTCCAAATCAAATTTAAAGAAATTGTGCCCTTCAATTACATCAGGATCAAGCTCCTGCAGGGTTGTATTGAATTTTTCGAACAATGCCCTTTCGCCTTCAGCAGAAAAGTCTTCCAAAACCAAATATTGAGAGATCTGACCCATTTTAAGCCCTATTGCCAGTACCCTGTCTTCCGGGCGATGAGCATTACTAAAACTTCCTGCAGCAGAACATCCTGTTTCGATATCACATTGACAGCGTCGAAGTTCATCAAAATTCATCCCTTGAAACATTCGCTGATCATATTCCAGCAAGTACTGATTTTCCAGTGGGTTAATGCTTTCTGTATCACCTAACTTACGATGAGCATCTAAAAATTGTTGATATGCTCTGATGTCGGGAAATCGCAATAACCTATTTAACGGTCCTTCACCATTTAGTCTTTGTATATTCCAATTCGGGTCAGTAACCCTCTCGTGAGCCCATGCATAAGGCATGAAGGGGACAGAGATTTCTCGGCGTCGATTTTCTTCCTCTTTAAGCGAAAGATAGGCCCGTCCTTCAGGCCCTATCCAAATTCCACAAATTGACTCCTTTCGGATATCCATTATTTTAAATACTTCCTAGATGTGTGTTCCACTCCGTGGATCTAGTACATCTCTTAGTCCATCGCCTAGAAAGTTGAGGGAGAAGAGAGTTATTGAAAAGAATAAACTGGGAAACAAGATCAGCCACGGCGAAGTTTCCATGGACAGTGCACCATCCTTTATAAGATCACCCCAAGACGTCATGGGCGCCTGAATTCCCAGTCCCAGAAAGCTGATAAATGATTCAAGCAGCATTACATTAGGAATTGTCAAGGTTATGCAAATAATAATAGTGCTAGTGATGTTAGGGATAATATGTTTACAAATGATTTTCAACGGCGACTGCCCAAGGACCCGAGAAGCTTGTACATAAGGTTGATCTTTGATGAACATGACTTGTCCACGAACTAATCTTGCCATAACAAGCCATTCAACTGCTCCAATTGCTATAAAAAGTGGTAAAAGACCCCGTCCAATAAAGACCATGAGCAATATTACAAATATCGTATAAGGAAGAGAGTATATGATTTCAACAATCCTCATAAGTAGACGGTCTATCCCCCCTCCTTTCCATCCAGAAACAGCCCCGTAGGTCACACCAATTCCTAAGGCCACGAACGATGCAACAATCGCAACTAAAAAAGAAATTCGCCCCCCATATAAAATTCGACTCAATAAGTCTCTTCCCAACAAATCCGTTCCAAGCCAATGATCTGCTGAAGGTGGCATCCCCGCTTGACTAAGGTATTGCTCTTCATAAGAGTATCGTAGAAAGAAAGGGCCAATGAAGCAGAGCCCCATAATAAATATGAAGATTAAAAGACCGGCAAATGCCAATGGATTCCGCTTCAATCGCTTCCATGACTGGTACCATAAAGACTTGTTTTTCACGTTGCTTACTAGTTGAATTTTTCCCGAGGATTTAGGCAGACAAGTATGATGTCGGTAACTAAATTGAAAATTATGATTGCTATCGCATAGCAAAGCACTGTTCCAAGGACGAGAGTATAATCACGATTAAAGGCAGCTTGCACGAAAAAGTGCCCTAGACCAGGTATGTTAAAGACGGTTTCTATGACAAAGGAACCACTGATTAGTCCCGCCAAAGCAGGTCCTAGGTAAGAGACAATAGGAACTAGACCATTTCGTAGTCCGTGAACAAACGTAACCCTGAATGTTGATAGCCCTTTTGCTTTTGCAGTACGAATGTAGTCCTGTTTAAGTACCTCAACCATGCTTCCTCGCGTTAGCCGTGCAAGATATGCAGCATAAAAAATCGCCATCGTTATCGCAGGAAGTACCCGATCGCTCATATCGTTCCATCCAGATGAATGAAACCATTCAAGTTTAATCGCAAAAAGAAGTATCAACAAGGGTCCGATCACAAAACTAGGCAAGCAGATTCCGATCATCGCAGCGCTCATAGGCAAGTAGTCCAATAAAGTATTTTGTTGGTAGGCTGTAAGCATGCCAATTCCTATGCCAAATAGTACTGCAAGACTAAGCGCGTAAAGCCCAAGTTCAATTGAAACCGGAATTTTGCCAGCAATAATCTCGTTAACTGTCCATCCAGGGTATTTGAAAGAAGGCCCTAGATCGCCATGCAATAGATTTTTTAGATATTGTAAGTATTGTTCCGTCAAAGGCTTATCCAGACCGTAATATGCCTTGAGATTTGCTTCAATATCCGGCGGCAAGGCTTTCTCTTTATCAAAAGGCCCACCAGGGGCAATTCGTAACATGAAGAAAGTCAAAGTGACGATGATTAACAACACGGGGATCGCTTCCAGAAAGCGCTTAAAAATATACTTAAACATTGGCACCCTAAGAATAGCAAACCTTAGACCGATAGGTCTGCCAATGCATCTTTGATTGATTCGTAAATCGGGAATATCGTTGTGAAACCAGAGATTTCAAATACCTGCTTTACGTTCGGATTGAGTGAGGAAAGATAAATTTTTCCATTTGTTTTTTTCAGTTCTTTTGCAGACGCTAAAAGAACTCGCAGTCCTGCACTGCTGATGTAATCAAGAGTTTCGCAATCAACAAGTATACGAGTTCTGTCTTCATTTACAAATAACTCAAGGGTTTCTTCTAGTTTCGCCGCCGTGCTAGCATCTAACCGCCCTTTAACCTTTATGACGTTGACGTTGCCCTGCTTTTCTTGAATAATCTCCACTCTATTTCCTTTTGTTTGGTTTACGTAGAATCTAAGTTGGTTTTTGCAATTAATCAAGATTTCTGTTGAAATTTTAAAAAATTAAAATCTACTTTCCCTCATCTAAATTTTTTTTCTTCGACGCCTTCTTTTTCGCAACCTTCGGTGTTTTAGCCGCTTTGGGCGCAAATTCAAAACCAACCCCACCGTCTTCTTTCAAGATCAAGTGCGCAGAAAAGAATCGCTTTGTCCGGTTCGATTTAAATTGATCCAATAAATCAGTCTTGCCTTCGTTAACTAATTTTAAGAATTGCTCCTCTGGAATTGTTTTTGAAAGAAGAGTCCTCGAAACCCTGAAGCTGCATTTGGTGTTAGGCTCCTTGTAATGCTCACACTGATAGGCCTGTGGCGTCGCGTAAATTTTTCCTTCTGTATGCGAACAAAGTCCCTTCGCTGCCATTGGGCATCCGCAAATGGCTTGAAATTGCGAGTAATCTATCGGCTCACCGGATTCTTCCGGATTTGTCCCAAAGTCAAATTTGACTTTGAAATCCTCATCCAGTTTCAGGATCGCAGAGAAAGGCTTTCCGGCCTTTGATTTAAAATTATCCAAAGGCCCCAAGGTCTTTTTATCCAGAAGTTCTCTAATCTCATCTTCAGCAAGCTTCCTATTGCCCATAGTCTTATAGACGGTCAGCTTCTCATCCTGAGAACGGTAAGCTCGAAATGTTTCTATCATGGGCATGTTGTCCGTGGGCGAAACGAGTGAACTTTCCTTTGCATCGATTTTAAATTCATCGAAGTTCCGCGTCTTTTCCACCAAATCTCTAGTTACCTCACCGATCTTAGCCATAAACTCCTTGCGGCTCAGACGACCCTCCTCAATTTCATGCAACTGATATTCCCAGTCTCCAGTCATTGAAGGACTTGTAAGTTGCTCAATTTGAACAGCTTTTAAGAACTCTATTAAATTTTCTGCCTTCGTCGTAGGTATCAATTCGCGCTGAATGCGCTCCATATATTTCTCTCGAATAAGATGCTCAATAATTTGCGCACGAGTTGCAGGAGTTCCCAGGCCTTTGTCTTTCATTGCATCCGCAAGCTCTTCGTCTTCAACAAGCTTTCCAGCATGCTCCATCGCAGAAAGAAGCGTCGCCTCAGAATAACGCGCAGGAGGCTTCGTCTCTTCTTGTTCTATTTGTGCTTCTAGGATTTTTGCCTTCGCAGGCTTCCCATCTTCAGCGCTAAGCGCAGGTAGACTGTCTTGCAAATTACCAATCTTGCCATATACAGCAAGCCAACCTTCGCTAACAAGAACCTTGCCCTCAGTTTTGAAAAGATGCGATTTAACATTACTGATACGTGTCGTGATAAGGTATTCTGCCGAAGGAAAAAATGCAGCAACAAAGCGACGAACGATCATGTCGTAAATCTTAATCTCATCTTCATTAAGCTTACTAGGCGCAATCTCAGTCGGAATGATCGCAAAGTGATCGCTGATTTTTTTGTTATTAAAATTGCGCTTATTACTAGTATCCACCCAGTTGTTTTTGATAACCGTCGCAGCATGCTGACCTACTTGCCCATTGATCGTCTTCAAAATTCGTATACAAGTTGGTCCGTAGTCTTCCGGAAGCGCCTTAGCATCTGTACGCGGATAGGTGATTACTTTATGTTTCTCATACAGCGATTGAGCAATCTTAAGCGTAATTCCCGCTGGCATCCCGTAACGGCTATTGGCCTCTCGTTGTAAAGATGTTAAATCATAGAGAGGCGAGGGCGCTTGTTTGCTGCTCTTTTGGCTTTCAGAAACTTCTGCAGAATCTGCAGTCTGTACTTCAGCTAAAATCTTCTCAGCTTCTTTTTTATCCCAAATCCGATCTACTCGGTCGAGATCCTCGTCCCCTTTCTTAAAATTCGGTTTTTGATAATACCCCTCATATTCACCATTTTTTATACCAAATGTGCCAAGAATCCTCCAGTAATCCCTAGGTACAAAATTCTTAATCGCCTTCTCCCGTTCGTAAACCAACGAAAGCGTCGGCGTCTGAACCCGTCCAACCGTCGCAATTTGCCGGCTTCTTTGTCCAAACATACGCGACGTCACAGCCCGAGTTCCATTGATTCCCACTAACCAGTCCGATTCCGAACGGCAGCGAGCAGCGTCTTGTAAGGGTATCATTTCTTCATACGTCCTTAAGTGCGAAAAAGCTTCTTTAATGCTCTCCGGCGTCATCGAAGACATCCACAACCGTTTAATAGGTTTCTTGCACTTAGTGATCTCATAGATGTAGGCAAAAATAAGCTCTCCTTCACGACCGGCGTCACAGGCGTTAATAATTTCGCTGACGTCGTTTCGTTGCATTAGTTTTTTTAATTCCTTTAAGCGGTCCTTTGTCTTCTCAATCGGCTTCAGTTCAAATTTCTCGGGAATGATCGGAAGTGTCTTCAATGACCACCATTTTAGTTTACTATCAATATCATCGGGCATGAACAATTCTACAATGTGTCCTATTGCTGATGTGATAATGGTTGAGTCGTTTTCAAAGTAATTTTCTTCTTTCTTGAATTTACCAAGAACTTTAGATAAATCGGCTGCAACACTGGGTTTTTCTGCTATTATCAGGCGTTTCATGCTATATATTGTTTGTAGAAAACTGATATTGTTATAAAGGCAGTTTTCCCGATGATTTGTCAAGGCAATGCGTCAAGTATCAACTCATGGACGAAGTTCACCACCTATCCTAAAGGTAGCTAAATAGAGTTCCTAAGCTTTTCTGTGCCCATAGTCAATCAAACATTTTTCAATGGCTTATTCCACAGCTTCATAAGAACTACGATAATACCATTGATATCCATAATAGCCACTAACCCCCAAAGCTACCAAACCAACAACCCCGCCGCTTATTCCCAATCCTAAGGCAAGAGAATGATCATCGGGAGGCAGTGGCGGTGGCACTTCTCCGCAGCAGCCAAATAGAACATAATTAGGACCTGGATCTTTTCCCAAAGTAGTATGAAATTCTCCAATTAAGACATCATCTACAAGATCTCCATTAACATCTCCTATGCCATTGACAACAATTCCAATTCCAGAATTATTAGTCTTATTAACTATAAATCCATTGATTCCATTTAAATTGCTAAGATTTTCTATTGGGGACCATTTCTTGCTGCCAAATACTACATAACACTCGCCTTTGTAATAACTTGTACCATAGGCACAAATTATTATGTCAGATATATTATCCGCATTAAAATCTCCAATTCCACTGACAGAAAAACCACAACGATCATCTTGATTAACGCCATTAAATGTAACGCCATTATCACCATTAAGATCGCCAAGATAAAATAATGCAGGCCATGAAATATTACTACCAAATATTACATAGGATTGCCCTGTGCCATGTGAATCAGAACCTTTATTAGCATAAGGAGCCCCAATTATAACATCATTAATACCATCATTATTAATATCTTCTACCCCACTTAAAGAAAATCCACTTCCATCTCCCTTATTGATACCGTTAATAGCAAACCCATTCTTACCATTAAGATCTTTAAGGTTAAAAATTGCAGACCATTCTTCATTACCAAATATAATATAACTTTGTCCTGTTCCGTTATTTCCATAAGGGGCGCCAATTATGGCATCGTCAATCCCATCCCCATTAAAATCTCCGGCTCCACTGACAGCATAACCAACTTCATCGCCTTTATTAATTCCATTAATCACGAATCCATTGATACCATCTAAATCGAGAAGATTAATTGTTTTAGGCCATCGTTGTTTTCCAAATACTACATAACTTTTTCCATCGTTAGCAGGATGATAGGCGCCAACTATAATATCACCAAATCCATCTCCATTGATATCTCCTACTCCGCTTGCCGTAGTATAATAACCCCCATTTATTATAAAACCATTGTTACCATTAAGGTTATAAGGAAAAACCTCTATAGGCCAGTCCTTCATACCAAATATAATACAAGATGGACCTGGCAAATTAATTCCTGAATCTCCAATTAAAATATCACTTATTCCATCTCCATTAATATCCCCAAGAATAGTAACATAGGTACCACCACAGTTCCTAATAGTAACACCCTTGTTATCATCAAGCTGTTTAACATCAATAGACGCTGGTCTCTTTTCTTTATTTCCAAATATTATGTATGCATCAGAGGAAAGTTTATCATTCACCCAAGAAAATGGAGCGCCAACTAAAACATCATCAACACCATCACCATTAACATCTCCTTGACCCTTAGTAAAAGGAAAGTATGTAATGCCATCAATAACATAACCATTGGTCCCATTAATATCATCAAGATTAAAAACAGCCGGAAATTTTCCTTCATGTCTCTGACCAAATAAGCCAATCTGCCAAAACATTAAGATAACGAAACACCACATCATCAGTCTTTGGTTTTTCATATTTTTTAGTAACAATTCTTACCAAGAAAAATATATTTATATTTTCTGAGTCAATTTGAAAATTGGGTTGTACTTCATTTTTTTGGTTCTACATTATAAAAATGCTCTCAAAACCACGTCGTCCTTCTAATTGCGATTATGAAGTTCAATCAGGAGCGCCTCAAGTAACCGGTACTCTCTCAACATCGACAAGATCCACAACTTCGGCAAGTCATAGTATTGTGAGATATCAAGCAATCGGTGTTGACCCAACACTAATAACAAATCGTGATATTTCGTGTAAAAATAAATTTACATCCTTGTGCAAGGAGGCCAAATACCAATTGTCACAGTATAATTATTATGGTGTTTTTAAGTGTTATAAACAAATCTTAGAGCTTCAAGGAATATCTGAAGAAAACCGATGGAATATACTAGATCAATGGAAGGCAGTTTGTCGTATGCATATTTATTATCCGGAGTCTCTTCTGGTTGAGCGTATGCGTTGTTGTACGAGGCAATTGTCATTACGTTGTAACAATCACCTGAAGCCGGAAATAGAAAAAGAAATTAATTGGATATTGGCCGAGTCGCTAAGCAGGGTTCGAGAAACATTGGATCGTTATGTGCGGACTACTGGGAGAATACTTGTAAATTCTCTTATACAAGCTTGTAAAAACGCCTTAGAGATTTGGGAACAGTCTCCTGAACTTAAAGCATGGCTATACTTAGTAATGTATCGAGCTTATCGTTCCAAGAGGAATGAGACGAAAGCTCTTGAAAGTTTTAAACAAATTTCACGTTTAGACCTGCCCATAGACATCCGCATTCAGGCATCATCGATATACTCTTCGATAGAACGTGTTTTTTTTAATGAAGGCAACATGGCTGAATCTATTGAAGAAATTAGAAAGGTTTTAGCTCGTTCAACAACATCAGAAGGATTCAAGTGGCAAGTAGATGACTTTATCGGTCCAGATTTATGCGAGGCTTGGCAATCTAAATCAATCCATAATCTTTTATCTTAATCCTCGAACCATCGATACCTTATGGTTTTAATAGCTTTTTCAATTTAATATTTTTTGTGTTGAAATGCTATACCCATATGCTAGACTCGTCTTCTATTAAAAAATGACAAATTTATAGTCAATAATTTAAACATCTATCATGCTTCTCTATTAGCTGTTTATAGTGAACTACTTAAGGAAAAAATTGAACTCTTTGGAACATTTCGGAGCTGAAGTGATTAGTGACCGTAGAAAGGGCGGGAGCATCATCGTTCTCACCTCTCTACTTTCAGGGTTATCCCATATTTTCAGTTTTTGTACTCAATTTAGGCTTTTTCTTTACAAAAATCGTATTTTAAAGTCTCGCTCTCTCGGTTGTCTCGTTGTCGTTGTCGGTAATTTAACTCTCGGAGGTACCGGCAAAACTCCCGTCGTCGAAAAGTTTGCTCGCAACCTAGTTTCACGAGGCCGAAAAGTTGCTATTCTTAGCCGCGGCTATAAAAGTAAACCAGAACCCCTCTACAAACGTTTTTTCCGCTGGATTACCCACGCAGAGAGCGTCCCTCCTAAAGTCGTAAGTGATGGTAAGAATGTTCTTTTAGATTCTGAACTAGCAGGTGATGAACCTTTTATGCTTGCCAAGAACTTGCCAGGTGTCGTAGTGCTCGTTGACAAAGATCGTGTTAAAGCGGGCCGTTACGCTATCGAAAAGTTTGGTGTAGACACTCTCATTCTCGACGACGGCTTTCAGTATCTCCGTCTCAAAGGCCGTTTAAATCTGCTCCTCGTCGATAAAACGAACCCTTTTGGCAATGGCCATTTGCTACCACGCGGTAATCTCCGTGAGCCCATTAAACACTTAAAGCGCGCTTCCTACGTTTTTCTCACAAAATCTGACGGTATTCCCGATCCTGAACTCGAAGCAACCATCCACAAGTTTCATCCAAACGTTCAAATCATCGAGTGCTCTCATAAACCACAATATTTACAATCCTTCAGCAACAGCGAAGATGTTATCTCCATCGATAGTCTTCAAAATAAAAAAATTGCGGCATTCAGCGGTATTGCTGTTCCAGAGAGTTTTGAGCGTTTCCTATTGAACTTAGGCGCAGAATTGGTTGAAAAAGAACAATTTGTAGATCACCACCGCTTCACTCAAGAAGAACTCGATAAATTTTTCGCCAGAGCTCAAGCCGCTGGAGCTGAACTCATCGTCACTACCGAAAAAGACGCCGTCCGTCTTCCTACTAATTTAAAATCTCTCATTCCCTTGCACTACCTACGCCTAGAAATTGAAATTCTTAAAGGCGACCACGATTTCGAAAACGCAATCTCCGAAATCTGCTTCCCTAAAAACGAAATCCGCGCAACTCGCCAATTTTCTTAAGCCAATTTTTCATCTCTCTAAAGCGTCATCTCCCAGAACCCCAAGATCTTCCACCAGAAGCTACCAATGATCACCCAGATTAGAATGTTAACAAAACTAACTATTAAGCCCACCTTCCACCATTCTCTGATACTCACATATCCAAAACCAAACAAGACGGGTGCTGAACCAATTCCATAGTGTGTCAAGCCCCCAAATAGGTTACTAAAAAAAGCAAGTGTTAGTGCAGCAATATAAGGCGGTGTTCCCAAAAGAAGCGCTACCGATAGGAATGCCGAATACATCGCTCCAACATGCGCCATGCTGCTTGCAAAGGCATAGTGAGTATAGAAATAAACTAACCCAAGCAACATCAGTGCCACCGGCCAGTTCATATGTTCAACCATTGTTGACATATGCTGACTGAAGTATGCAATGACTCCAAAGGTATTGAGATAGCCAGCTAGCGCGACTAATGCTCCAAACCATACAAATGTCTCCCAGCCATTTTTCTCTTCAAGAAGTTCAGTGAAGTTAAGAACCTTCGTTAGTAACAAAACCGCAACCCCAAGAAGTGCTGTAGTCGTACTATTAATGCTAAATTTATCTCCAAATGCCCAAAGTACTATCAAGCCAATAAAAACACCAAGCATTATCCACTCATTCTTCTGCATCGGCCCCATTTCTGCGAGTTTGGTTTTAGCAAGCTGTTTTGCATTTGGCAGATGCTTAATTTCCGGGGCAGAGATTTTGTAAATAAGCAAAGGTATAAGGATCAAACTGACTAGCCCTGGAACGATTGCCGCCAGTGCCCAGGTACTCCATGAAAGATCAATCCCAGCATGCAAAGACAAGTCTCTAATTATCGGATTCGCAGCCATCGCCGTTAGAAACATCGCACTCGTTATAACAGACCCCTGAAAGCAAACCAGTGTCAAAAAAGTCCCCAGTTTCCTCGAACTTTTGTGATTGGGTTTACTATCCAATGCATCTGAAAGCGATGTGGCAATGGGATAAATAACCCCACCTGTCCGCGCCGTAATACTCGGGATCGCCGGTGCCAATAAAAACTCGCTTATAATAAAACTGTACGATAACCCCAAGCTACTCTTTCCAAATAAATCCACCATATGATAAGCAATTCGTGTCCCCAAATGCGTCTTTACAAAAGCACGCGAAATGAAGAAAGCAATTAAGATTAACCATATCCCATCTTTACTGTAACTCGCCAGCGCCTCTCCTATCGTTAACGTATTAGTAATTGTCGCAACAGAAAGTGAAATAATGGCAATCGCTCCCATCGGCATCGGCTTTAATATAATCCCCACAATCGTAGCCACAAAAATGGCAAGCAAGTGCCAACCCTGCGGCGTTAACGCATCCGGCCTCGGACAATACCAAATAGCCACTCCCACAAGGAAGGTTATTATCAAAGGCAACTGTCTCGATATAAGGTGTTTTATATTATTTAAACTTGTCATCCGGCTCTCTTGGTAAGTATAGTTTATTCTAGTTTTTGTTAGAAAGTCAATTCTCCTTTATTTTGATGAAGCGAGCTTTCTAATAAATCTTTGAATCTTTGTAAAGCTTATTAAATACAGTTATAATCTCATATGGATCGCGAAAGCATCGATAATGTTAAAAAATATCTCCTATCTCTTCAACAAAGCGTCTGCGATGCTTTCCATAACGAAGATACACAAGGTCATTTTATCCAAGATAAATGGAGTCGCGAACTAGGAGGAGGCGGGATTTCCCGTGTCTATAAAAACGGAACCCTCTTTGAAGCCCTAGGCGTCAATTTCTCCCATATCTACGGAGATAACTTACCCAAGGCAGCAACAGCAGTTCGTCCTGAACTCACCGGCTGCAAATTTGAAGCCATGGGCGTCTCCATCGTCAGCCATCCCTACAACCCCTATGTCCCAACAGCCCACTGTAACGTCAGGCTATTCCTTGCAACTAAAGACGGCCAAGACCCCATCTGGTGGTTCGGCGGCGGCTTTGACCTCACTCCCTACTACGGCTTCATTCCAGATGCAGTCCATTTTCATCAAATGGCCCACAATGCCTGCGGCAATAATTATAAAGAATTTAAAAAAAATGCCGATGACTATTTTTTCTTAAAACACCGCAACGAACCCCGAGGCATAGGTGGCATTTTTTTCGATGACTATAACACCGGCAATTTCGATAAAGATTTTGCTTTCATCCGTAACGTTGGCGATCACTTTATCAAAGCCTACGTGCCAATTATTAACCGACGCAAAGACCACCCCTACGGCGAACGCGAAAGAAACTTCCAACTCTACAGAAGAGGCCGCTACGTAGAATTCAACCTAGTATACGACCGCGGTACCCACTTCGGCCTCCAATCCGGCGGCAGAACAGAATCCATCCTCATGTCCCTTCCACCCCTAGTCCGCTGGGAATATAACTGGACACCAACCCCAGGCACCCCAGAAGCTGAGCTTTACGAAATCTTTCTAAAACCTAAAGACTGGCTTCAAGAAGCTTCGAAATCGTCAATATCAAGTACAGATGGCGCTTTCTAATTTTTTTAGAAATTTAGGAAATTAATATAAATAGTGACGGAACATCAGTCTCTCATCTTTTTTTTAACCCGAACTGAGGTTATTAAGTTAATTATTGTTGACATAATATTACTCATTGAACAAAATAGAACTTTATTTAAAAATCAATATCTGATATAATAAAGAACAATATATTAATATGAATAGTAGAACGCATAAATTATTTGCAGTCTTAAGTACGCTTATGATAATAGTCATATCTTTGGGATTTGCTCACGCTAATGATCTTGAATGTGAAGAAGGTAGAAGATTAACAGAGACCTATACCAAGCAGGAAGATTCGTGTAAAAATGGAAATAAAGTAAAATCTAGTCATGTGATGTCTTTGGTAAAGGATAAAAATGGAATTGAAGCGCTACGAGCGTTACTAGAAAATGACTGTATTGATGGATTCAGAAATTCAATAGGCAGTACAATAGCTGATGATTGGGCCATATCAAGCAAAGAGGATACTGGCCTTCAAATTGGTTATCCAAATAATGCCGGAATTATTAGTTCTTTAGCATATTATTATATGGCTAAAGTGTTTGATTGGCTCCAATCGGGTGAGAATGAAGATTCTCTTGAAAAATATGGAAAAACAAGAGCAAAACTAAAGTTTTTGATAAATAGTCCCTGGTTTACAGAAGCTATGCGCGATAGAATAGGACTTACAGAATTTGATATAGCTTTACTTAAAGGTGATGAAAAACAAGTTGTTGCTATGCTAGATGCTATGCCAGATATTAAGGATAATACTCCAGCTCAAAATGCTGAATTGTTTCGATTTATGAGTTCTTCGGCGGCAGTGTTACAATATTTTATTTTTTTACATGACAATTATTCAGGTCACCTGATAAGCAGCCATATTAAGGACCCAAAGGTCGATACAGTTGTTATTATATCAGGTCCCGGCGTCGAAGCATGGTCGTACCCCGAGTTTAATTATGCCATTGATATAGTAGAACAGTTGGGATTAAACTGGATACTTGTAGGTGATGGAGTCCGTAGTATTACTCTGGAAGATGTAAAACAAATTGAGCCTTTATTAAGCGGCCTAGAGAACAAGCCCATGTTTTGGGTCTATGCGCACGGGGAAGTAGATAAAGAGTCAGGAAAACACGTCATTACTCTCGATCAGAATAAAGATGCAGTAACAACAAGCGAGTTATTTGAAGTACTAAAAACTATATCAGGAAATAAGGCTATCGATATTTTATTCGATTCTTGCTACGGTGGAGCTGCCTATACGGATGCAATAGAACTTTTTCCAGAGGGCTCTCGATTTATCTCAACTGCACCTGTAGATTATTCGTCAAGCTATACAGGAAAAGCGATTTTAAATGGAGTAGGCCATCTCATGAAGTCTCATGATAAATTTGATTCTGTATTTGAGTTGTTTAGTCTTGGGTTATTGTATGATACAGTGAATTGTAATCATGGACCTCAAATCTATACATCTACATCGAATAAAGATTCATTGATTTTAAAGCTCGATGAAAAGTTCGTCGATTTTGAATGCGTTTTTGAAAATCAAGAAAATATAATTAATTATCTTAGTGGTTATCTTGATGAAGAAACGCTTGAAGCAGTAAAAATTTTTATTGATCCAACGAAAAGATGTTCAGGAGATTTGGATATTGATGATGGAAACTTAAGTCGTATAGTGCAATATGCAGTGGGTATAACTCGAAATGATTTGTGCTCATTTAAAGAAAATATCGAATCAGTCAATTGCGAAAAATCTTATTCTTCTATGATGAAGATCTATAGAAAGAACATGAAAATCGCGCAAGAATGAAGTTGGCATAGAGAGTTTTTAAATAGTCTTCATATTAGACGTTTACCGGGCCTTCCTTGACGATTCAAAATAAGGAAGGCTTCATTTTTCCCATCGTTTACAGAAACAACGCGCTTAAATCTTCCCAATATCCACAACCTCTGCATCCTTCCACAGATTCTCTAATCCATAAAGCTCTCGTTGTTCCACCAAAAACAAGTGCACCATGAAGTCGAATCCGTCGACCACAGCCCACCCACTATCCGGTTCGAAATCTATGCGGATATTTTTAAGCTTCAGTTCATCAAGGCTTTTTTCTAAAGCATTCCTTAATGCTCTCAAATGCGGTTCCGAATTCCCCGTAGCAATCACAAAGTAATCCGTAATACTCGACTTCCCCGCAACCTTCAAAACCTTAATGTCAATTGCCTTCTTGTCATCCAAGGCATCATAACAGCGTTTGATTATCGCCAATGTTTCTTCAACTTTCTTTTCCATGATAAATTTTATGTACTAGAATATAATTTTTAACCCCCACTGGAACCAATTCATCGATCGGCTGCCCCTCTCTCACTCGTTGACGAATTTCTGAAGAACTTATATTACAAAGCGGATTATTAATCCTCTGAATCCTTAGATTCGGAATAGACGGTGTTTCCACCAACCCCCCCGGTCTTTGTACTACAATAAATTCGATTAATTCAACCAACTCGCTAATCTGCCTCCATTGAGAAAGCGATTCTAGCAAATCGCTGCCAATGATCCAGTAAAAACGTATCCGAGGCCAATTCTTTTTAAGCTTATTCACCGTATTGATCGTATAACTCACTCCACGCTCCACCAATTCCCAGTCCAAGACATCAAACTTCGGATGATTCTGAAGAGCCAGCTCAATCATCCTATACCTCTCTTCATCACTAGCTAATGGGGTATGCCCCTTGAGAGGCGATTGTGCCGTCGGCATGAAAAAAACCATATCAAGCCCCGCCTGCAACATCGAATCCTGCGCAATCGCTATATGCCCATTATGCACCGGATCAAAACTCCCTCCAAGTATCCCAATTTTTTCCATTAGAGACTTCTTATATAAGTAAAAGATGATAGTTATGCAAGAAGTCTATTTTTAATCAGAGGTATTGATAATCGAGCATAAAGCCAAAAAAACACATTTACGTCAGCGTAAGCTGACGGTGGCTCCGCAAGATTCAATGTCGTCGAATGTGGTTTTGGAAAAAACCATTTTCGACGACATTAGGACATGAGGACTCGGAACTCACTCCCCACAACATCTAACTCCAACCTAATAAACAACACAATCAACCATCTAACTTCACCACACATACCAACACAAACGGGTCCAGGGGCGCGCTCCTGGTGCAGGGTTTGGGGGCGCATAGCCCCCAAGAGCCACTACTGCTCAATAAAAAGTATTCCTATCCAAAGTCCTATACTGTATCGCCTCTAAAAGATGCGATGTCTCAATATCATGCGTTCCCTCCAAGTCCGCAATCGTCCGCGCAACTTTCAATATCCTGTCATAAGCCCTCGCAGACAAATTCAACTGTTCCATCGCCTGTTGCAAAAGCCCCCCTTGCTCCTTCGTTGTTGTACAATGAGTTCGGATTTGCTTGTGGCTCATCCTCGCATTACAGTTATTAATGCGCTCGTGCTGCACCCTACGAGCCTTTTCAACACGCTCAGCTATCTTAATCGATGTTTCTCCTTGCTCCTGCGACTGTAGTTCCTCAATAGAAAGCGCATTTGCCTCTATGTGAATATCTATCCTATCAAGCAGCGGACCACTGATGCGGCTTCGATACTTTTGTATATAAGGCGCCGTACATCGACACTCGCGCTTCGTATCCCCCAAATACCCACACGGACAAGGATTCATCGCCGCCACCAACATAAACGAAGAGGGTAGGGTGATCTTCCCCGCACTCCTCGAAATCGTCACATGCCCATCCTCCAATGGCTGTCTAAGAACCTCCAGCGCCGAACGCTTAAACTCAGGCAACTCATCCATAAACAATACCCCATTGTGCGAAAGCGATATCTCCCCAGGCCCAGGTATACTCCCTCCTCCCAGTAACCCAACATCGCTAATCGTATGATGCGGCGAACGAAACGGACGCTGAAAACACCGCCCTTCCTCCGATAACGTTATCCCCGCAGCCGACTGAATACTCAAAATCTCCAAAAACTCGTCCAACGAAGGATTCGGCATAATCCCCGGAATCCTCTTCGCTATCATCGACTTCCCCGACCCGGGTGGCCCTATCATCAAAAGATTATGCCCTCCCGCAACCGCAACCTCTACCGCCCTACGCAACGCCCTCTGCCCCTTGATCTCAGAAAAATCCACCCGTGAATGATCCTGCGGCTTCCTTATAAACGGACTAGCCTCCGCTATAATCGGAACAATATCGATCTCGCCCGTAATAAACCGAACTGCCTGATCCAACGAATCAACCGGAAACACCGGTATCCCCTCAACCAACGCAGCCTCCTCCGCCGACTTCCTCGGAAGCAATATCCCCGCCTTGCCCTCCCTTTTCGCCAACATCGCCAATGCCAACGCTCCTTTAATCGGATTTGTTTTTCCAGACAAACTTAACTCCCCCGCTATAATATAATTCTCCAAATTATCCGACCCAATTTGTCTACTCGCCGCCAACAACCCCAACGCAATCGGCAGGTCATACTTAGGGCCCTCTTTACGAATATTTCCAGGTGCCAAATTAATCGTCGTCCGCGTCGCCGGTATCCTAAACCCACAATTCGAAAGCGCCGAAAACACCCTGTCCTGCGACTCCTTAACCGCCGCATCCGGCAACCCCACCAAAATAAATCGTAATTCCCCAGCCTCACCCGTGTTCACCTCCACCTGCACAGGCAACGCATGAATTCCAATCAACGAACCAGAACAAACAACGGACAGCATGAAATTAATATCTATTATCGATTGCTATTAAATGATTTTTCATAAGCTGTTTCATGTGAAACTATTTTCACCAGTTTGTCAACGACGATGTTTTTCTCAATAGACTTTTTTTGCTCTATGATGGCCGAGGCACCCCAGCGTCGTTTAGCTTCAATTTCATTGACACTAGATCGTTATTTATTAGAATTAACTTTTTTATTAAACATAATTATGAAAAAAACAATATCAGCATTATTAGCCGTATTTGGTTTTATTACAATCTTCGCCTCCGCCGATGTCACATTTGAAATCGCCTACACCGATGAACCTGGCGAAGGGTTTCATATCCGTCCTGAAGCCCAAAAGTCTCTCGAAGAAGCCGTAGCCCTAGTTTTCTCATGGCTTGATCACGATGCCGTTGTTAAAATTAAAGTAGAATCCTTTGTTGATCCCAGTCAAATAACATTAGCAACAGTCGAAACAAATTCTATCAAAGATAGAATTATCCCCGGAATTTACCATACACATCTTGCAAGAAAAATATTATTTAATGAATATGAAAATGACAACGACTACGATGCCATAATTTCGGTGAATTTTGCTAACGAAGATAGGTATGCATATGAAAATGAACTTGGAAGCAACCAATCAGATTTTAAGTCAATTATTATGCATGAACTCACTCATGCTCTAGGCTTTACTTCATGGATTCAGGAGGGCGACGAAGACATCGATGAAAGTGCCTGTCTAAAATTAGTTTACTTACATTATCAAAAATTAGAGACTAAAGCTAGAAATAATGTGTGTTGGAAGATGGTGAAAAAACTAATTGCTTCGGGTATATCTGTTGATTGGATGTTATTAAATTATAACAACGATGCTGAAGCCTTTACTCATTTTGATACTTTCTTGGTCGATGACAAAGGAAATAAGCTTATAGATACAGAAAGCTTTAAATTCCTCCGTGAAGACCTATTTGAGCTAGAGGACGAAGATCCTCGAAAAACTCTATATTTTCCTATCGAGCGCAGCGAAGGAGTAAAACTGTATCCCTTGAATGGAATGGATGCTTCGCATATGAGGGAGACCCTCGATACCGATAGCGTCGCACTTATGTCACCTGCCATCTCTCGTGGTTTAGCATTCAGGCAGTGGCCCCCGCTAGAAAGTAAAATTATGCAAATCTTGGGCTATAAACTTAAACCATACGAGGAGGATTCCTGGATCTGGAAATGCATGATCGACGGTTACGAAGACGGAGGAATCCGGAAGCTTACCATGGGCACCGACGGAGTCTTCTCCAAGGAAATTGTCGAGGCTAAATAAAATTTTCAATACCCCTCATCTCCCTAATACAAAAACCCAAACAACCACAAAGGTATCTTCTTATTGATCCCACTCTCTACCTCATCAAGAGCTAAAAACGAATTTTCAATGCCTTTAATCTGCCTAAACGTCTTCCCCTTGCCCCCAACCTCAAACGTCGCACCCTCTACAACAAAGTCTCCCTGCTCGCTATAAAAAATCTCATACTTCTTCGACGTCGCATTAACAAAAAAAGTCTCTCGAATATTACCCAAATCAGCATGATTCCCTCCTAAAGCATATATCTGATTTGTGTTCTCCAAATATATCTTCTCCGGTTTTTCAAAACCATTTAAATTTTTGTTTTGATGATATAGCATCTGAATACACCCAGCATTTTCCAGAAGCTGCAAATAAGTTTTTATAGTCCTTGAATCCGTTATGCTCAAAGCTCTCTGTATTTTTGCTATATCTACCTTAAAGGGTGTCTGTTGCGACAGATACACAAGCAATCGCTTTATCTTAACAATACTCTCACCAGAAAGACTTGGATTCGCAGAAAGTAAATCAGACTCTATTGATGTATGAATATTTTGTTCTAACGTAATGAGAAACGTCTCCTTAGAGTCCAACTCTATCACCATCGGATAGTATCCTTCAATCAGATACTTTTTAAATAAAGGAAGTATCTTTAGTCTTTTCTTTTTCAAAACATCAACGATCTTTTCTCCAATAACTCCATGCTTCTTTAGAATCTCACCAAGAGGATAAAATTCAAAGGTCACATCCAGCGATACCTCCAAATACTCTCTGAAAGACAAGCCAGGCAACTGCCTCTTAATAGCCCTTCTCGACAAATCATGGCTCCCCTTATAAATCTCCAAGGCCGAGCTCCCAGACGCAATGACTTTCAAATCCGGAAACGTATCATATATACTCTTAAGCTCTTGAGACCAATTTGCATATTTATGAATTTCATCAAAACAAATAAGCTGCCCCCCATATTTAAGAAAATCCTCCGCAATCTCATAAATCGCTCGCCCTTTGATTTGAAAATGATCTGCAGGCAGGTACAATATCTTCTCCGACTTCACATCATCTTTTGCAAACTCCCTCAAATACTGAATCAATACCGTCGTTTTCCCAATCCCCCTTTGCCCCAACAACACAGTCATCCGATTTTCAAACGGCTTCTCTCTAAGAAAATTCCTCACATAAGGCCGGTCAAAGAGCCTCAAGTAGGTCTGACTTAATTGATATAAATCGTCCATATGAATGTTCAATGTGTTTCATTACATACATAAAGGATTTTTCTATGTAATGCAATACAATCTTAGTATTTTTATTTCACCACATCTACAACACATACCGGTCCAGGAGCTCGCTCCTGGCTATCGACCATACAACCACTTCAGCTCCCTAAGATACGCAGAAGAATTTGCCTGCAGCCCTTCCAGCTCATCCCGCGTAAAGCGCCATTGCCAGTTGCCCAGCGCCGTTCCCGGAAGATTGAGCCTCGCCTCAGAGCCTTTATTTAAAAGATCCTGCATCGTTACCATCGCCAAATCCGCGGTTGATTCATATAAAGCGTGTATGAAATCCCAGGCTATAGCGTCTCCTGATACACGAAAATATCGTCGTACTTGGTCTTTATCTTGCTCCGATAACGCACCATACCACCCCCGCGTCGTATTATTATCATGCGTACCAGCATAAAGAATCGTGTTTTTATTTAAATTATGCGGAAGCGAGGTATTATCAGGATGGTTATCAAAAGCAAACTGCAAAACCGCCATACCCGGAAGCCCCGTCTCCTTCAGAAGCTCTCGCACCTCATCCGTAATTATCCCAAGATCCTCCGCAATCAATTTCGCATCCGGAATCTCCTTCTTAATCTTCTTAAAAAATTCAATCCCCGGCCCCTTCATCCACTTGCCCGTACGCGCATCCGGAGCCCCAGCAGGAATCGACCAATACGACTCAAATCCTCTAAAGTGATCCAACCGAAGCACATCAAATAATTCAAAATGATGCTTCAGCCTCTCCATCCACCACGCAAAACACCCAGCCCGCTCCTTCTGCCAATAATAAAGAGGATTTCCCCAAGACTGTCCCAACTCCGAAAAATAATCAGGCGGAACCCCCGAAAAATGCGTCGGACGACCCTCCTTATCCAATTTGAAAATATCTGGCCTTAACCACACATCCGCACTATCAAGCGCAGCAAAAATAGGAACATCACCAATCAACCGAACACCCTTGCTCTCAGCATACTCATGAAGACTCTTCCACTGACGAAAAAACACAAATTGAAAAAACTTATGAAATTCAATATCCATCGATAAATCCTTATATAAAGAAGTCTTAACAGCCTTAGCAAATGTCCTGCACTCCGCCGGCCATTCCCACCACGGCGTCTGCCCAAAGTAATCTTTAAACGCACGAAATGTACAGTAGGGTAGGAGCCACGAATTATTTTTCTTCGTAAATGTCGAAAAACCCTTTTTAATAGAGCCGTCTTCAGACTTACTTACATTTCGATAAATCTTCAAAAGAAGCGTATTATGAAGCCTGTAAAGAGCCCCATAGTCCGTTACCGTATTCGAAAGAGACCGAAACGGCGCCAACAACTCTTCATCAACCAAGTTATTCTCCACAAATTCTTCCAAATCCAAAAAGTATGGATTGCCAGCAAAAGTCGAAAAACTTTGATAAGGAGAATCACCATACCCCGTAGGCCCTACCGGACACATCTGCCAGTATGAAAAACCACAGGCATTTAAAAAATCAATGAATTTTCGTGAATCCTTTCCTAACGTGCCAACACCAAAATCGCTGGGAAGTGAACTAAGGTGAGCAAGTACGCCAATAGAGCGCTTATCAATCAGTGAAACCGGGGTATGAAACATGACTTCATAGTAATCGAAAAATCAATACAAAGTCCAGAAAGATTTTGTGGGATTTTGTAGTATTTCTGATTTTTCAAAAAATTTTCAGTTAGTAAGAATTGTTTGAATTTAGTTTTAAGTTTGACATATATAATAATATATATAGAATACGATCAGTTTTAATTAATTTTTTTAAAATAATCCATATGTTTACTCTTAGTAATATTGTCAAATCCTTATTTCCTCAACCTTATTCTTGCACGTTTACATCGGTCGAGAATTGCAAAGTCTCTCAAAAACAAAGGCGTGCGACGATGGCCCTCAATGAGGTGAGTCTAGAATCCTCGCAAGAATTAAGCGACCGTGACTTAAACCATATTTCAGCGGAACAGTTCAATGCTGCCGTTAAAGCGTTCAAGCTCAAGTTTAAGATAAAATCTATTAAGAAATTTTTTGCTGTTAATCGTTCGTATCTTGATGATAAATTTGGAAATTCCTTCAAAAGTCTTTTGTTCAATTGCTTACAATCTCATCTGAGGGATGTTTTTTTTGCTGATCAAGTGGTAAATGGGTATCTCTCAAGACACATTATTAAGACTCAAGGCGCTGAATTGGTTTTTGATTCTAAATACGAAAGAAGTTTTTACATGGCTGAGAATTTGTATCACGAGATTCCCTTCAGGACCCTTTCTTATACACGGAAGTCACATGAAAGATATGCTATCCTTTCAGATCCTGCGAAAGCCTTTTACGCTCGTGGCACGGATATTGAATATAGAAAATATCTCTATGCTCCCGAGGACTTAAAAGCTGAAAGTGAGTTGTACTGCAACATAAAATATTTTTTTACAAAAGACATATATAAGTTATCTAGAAAAGCTTACTCGATTTCAAAAGATTTTTCTCCATATCAAGAATCTAGCGTTAACCATAATTTTACTTATTTTGTTTTTCCTGGAGCAAAAGATGATCATGCCTACCTAGCTGCTCTTGTTTTTGATTCTGATACTAAAAAAATAGTATGCTCTTTAATTGTAAATAGTTGGAATAGAGATTCTTACTTCTATTTTTTGAAAACAAGATATGAAACAGAAGCTCCTTTCATCGATTGCAGCATCGATGTTCAATTAGATTCTGATGATCGTAACTGTGTTCTTTATAGCTCTAATATTGGCCGCGCATTAGTCAAATTACTGGGTGAAAATGAAGAGCAATCAGACAGTATTTTTAAAACTTTTCAAGAAGACGGCGATCAAACAAAAGTACAAGAATTTATAAGAACCAACATTGTTAAATATTTACCCGAGTATTTTTATCAGGACGAGAATCAAGTTTATCAAAGAAGATCTGGGGAAGAATTAAGAGACTTTCATATGAAAGTCCGTTGGAAATTGGGCAACCGATATATCCAAGAACGATCTGAATTGGCTCAACAAAGACTGCAAGAAAGGAAGATAACCACTGCTTTCTTTCTTTGGGTTTTATTGAACGTTTTTTCAATGCTGTGGTTATTTCGCTAGAAGGCAAAATACGACGGTTATGAAAGGGGTGCAATTAAAAGTGCGGGGTAAAATCTACTGATAGTAAATAAAATTAATCCATTGAATCTTATAAATCCTAAGGCTTATTAAATACACTTTGGGGTAAAAAAAACTAGCCGAATTTTACCCCAAAGTGTATTTTGAAATTCAACTGTTGCAATCCAAATAATGCTGTTTTTTGGTTTTTTACCCCGCACTTTTAATTGCACCCCACGGAAGAAGCCTAAGATATTTTTCTAGACATCAGCACTGCATTACACTACGACTAAGGCATCATGATTTTTGCATCTCAACTCCCCATCGATCCCATCGTAACGTTCACCCACGATAAACTATTTCTTCATCAAAAAATTGAAAGAAAAGTCGAGCACGCTAAAAAAGAAGATTCATCAAATAGTGGCAAAACCTTCAAGTACGAAATTCAATTGGCAAATTCATTACACACCCGAGCAGCTATGCAAATAGGCGCCACCCTTGGAGCAATAATAACTCCTTCCATTGGACTGTTTTGTACCCACCATCTATACCATACAGATCATACAAACCCCTATTATGCATGCATTATTATCTGCATCCTATTTGGTTATACAGTAGGTATGCTTCTCGGAACCCTCTATGGCCGTTATAGAAATCAAAGAATTATGAACGAAGCTCATTAGTCTCTGAAAGAAGAAATTAATATTGACCTTTATTAGCATAATTTAATATTTTTGTTTATGAAAATAGTTTATTTAAATATTTCAAAAATTATGTTTACTGCGGTTAAACCTGTTATTTTGTTGGTCTTATTATTGATTGCAGTTTTTACAGTGTCGGTTATGCCGCTTGCTGCACACGATATAACAGTTTTCAATTATACTGAATTTAATTGGAAAATTAGTGACTTAGGTCCAACTCACGACGGACCACCAGGATCAGAAGAATCGTGCGGTAGCCCAAAGATTCAGTCGTCTATAGCGCCTTATAAAAAAATGCCCAGTGGCAGTCCTCCACAGTTTCGCAGCATACCTGCTGGTACTGCAGATAACCCATCATCAACAAACATTACTTGGGATTATTATTGTCCTTCAATGATAAAATTGACAGTTAATCCTCCGTCTTACATGGTTGGAGTATCTACGAATAAACTGAATTTGAGATCATTACAAAAATTTAAATTGGAAAATGATGAAAATGGGGCAGAGTTTGAATTAACCCCGGTTTGGAGTAACGATAAAACTGAGTTACATGTTAGAAAAATCAGAGATTATACAAAATAGTAAAATGATGAGGGTAATTTAGCACAGCTGGTGGCTCGGTGCCCTTTATGGATGCTAAATAACACAAAATCAGAAATCTGAATCCCTTATCTAAGGCCACTTCCAGGCCTTCATTTCATAAAAAAACTTATTGCTTTTATGATTTTTCTCAATTTTCCAGAAATTTTTCCTTCAAAATTTTTCTTGCGAATAACTTTTTTCAAAAAATTCACGTTTTTATCCCAAACTCACGTTTAAATCAAAAAAAATTAAAATTTATTAAAAAAAGTTCTTGCTTATAACATCGAGATTATGCTACACTGCCTTCATGATGGAAAAGCGTTTAACAACAATCGAAAGGAAAACTTAACTTAAAATTCAACCCTAACCCACTAATCACCACCCTATGAAAAACCACCCATGTCCTGTCACTCTATCACATAAAGTTTTGCTCAATAAACAAAAGGAGTATTTAAAAAATCCCAATGGACTTCTTTCGAAACCAAGTATTTTTCTCTCTAGCCAGGTATTAACGCCGCTAAAGGGTAAAATACGCCGGTTACAAAAGAAGTATATTGTTTTTCCTCAAAAGATTAACCCACAATCAACCCTAACCCAAATACAAAATCACATCCATACCTTTAGCTTTTTCTTAAAACATCTACCCATTCCGAATACGACACTCTATCACCCCCCCCCCCCTCATTCATTATAAAATATCTAAATTCATTCAAGTTTGTTTCTGGAAACGATTAGAATTTTATGGATTCTTAAAATGGTTTCACTACCAATCAAGTATGACATTCGTTCATATGTGAGAACAACCAAAATATCGAGTCGATTCTTAAAATGCACCCCGTGTAATCAAGTATAGCATTACGTCTATGCGTGAGGATCTTCAGTTATGAGTAGTACCATAAATTTTTAGCCGCCAGTATGTCTCAATACTTGGGCTCTTCCCTGTTACAGCAAAAACAGGATACACAAGCCTTACACGTTATTTGAAAGTTTTATTAGAATCAAGTGCACTCCCCCTTCTGTCTGCGCTGTATGATCGTATCGGTCCAACGTAGTCGATCTCGCATTGACTACGTTGGATCCCCTTTTTCTCTCGAGTTCACCCCCCCCCGGTATTTAATTCTTGCTTCTTTTTTGTTGAAGGAATTATATCGTAATTTAGTGTAAAGAGTTGGCCCCCCCCCAGTTCTTTTCAAGCAACATCATGGAAATCGATAAGCGCCTTAAAGCAGCACTGCTTTTCACTTTACTATTTGTCTGCCTGTTGCCATTCGTAAAGCCTGCCGTCGGCTTAGTTTTAGGAATAGCGTTCGCCCTCATTATCGGTAACCCATGGAATCGCACTACCGACCTATGGAATAAATACTTACTTCAAATTAGCGTCGTTGGTCTCGGCTTTAATCTAGATATTAAGCATGTCCTCGAAGAAGGCGTAAATGCCGTCTGGTTCACAATCGCCGCCATAGCACTGACAATGCTAGTCGGCGTCTTCTTCGGCCATGCACTGAGAACCAGAAAGAAAATATCCATTTTAATCTCCACTGGTACCGCCATCTGTGGCGCCAGCGCAATCGCAGCAATGGCCCCCGCTATCAAGTCAAAGGCAAACCACGTCGCCGTCGCAATGGCCACCATATTTGTTCTCAACGGCATTGCTTTAATCCTATTTCCCTTCTTTGGAAAATTGCTCGGCCTCTCTAGCGACGACTTTGGTGTATGGGCTGCCATGTCAATCCACGATACCAGCAGCGTCGCAGGTGCAGCCGTCGCCTATGGCGTAGGTTCCGTGTCCACCGCTTTAACCGTTAAACTCACTCGCGCTCTCTGGATCTTACCATTGACCTTTGTCGTCGGCTACCTCCAGCGAGGAACCAGACGAGTCGCATTCCCTTTATTCTTGATAGGTTTCTTATTGGCTGCAACCCTCAATAATGTCCTCCCCCAGGGTCGAGCCTATTGGAACCTCTTCGCCAACAGCGCCACGCAGCTTCTCTCTGTAACTCTCTTTCTCGTCGGAGCCGGCCTCACTCGAAAACTTCTCTGCAAAGTAGGCCTCCGCCCCTTCATTCAAGCACTATTGCTCTGGCTTTTTATCAGTACAGTAAGCCTACTCGCCATTTATCTCCACTGGATACCCGTTATTCCCTAAAACACCGCTCAATTACCCTCACCACCGTCTCAACTTGCTCTTTCGTAATCCCCGGATACAGCGGAAGATTGACCACTTCACTTGCAGCCTTCTCTGCAATAGGTAAATCCCCGACTGTATAACCTAAGTATTTATAACAAGGCTGAAGATGCAACGGCAACGGATAGTGATTCGAAAACCCAATATTATGCTCCTGTAAATGCTGCACAAGTTTATCGCGATGCGGCGTTCTAATCGTATAAAGATGATAAACACTCTCAGCCCAAGGGGCTTCAGTGGGTAGTGTAATGTATTTACTTAAAAATTCAGTCGATAACAGTTGATTGTAATAAGCCACAGTCCGCAGCCGATCCTCTGTCCACTCCGCTAGTTTTTTAAGTTTTATTCTCAATATGGCTCCCTGAAAGGCATGCATGCGATAGTTATGACCAACCTCATCATGGTAATTTCGCTTTTTTGAACCATGATTTCGTAACGACCGCGCTCTTTTATAAATATCAGGTTCATTCGTGGTAAGTCCCCCTCCCTCGCCGCACGCCCCTAAATTTTTCGTAGGATAAAAACTATAACCCGTTGCATTGCCAAAAGAACCTACAGGCTGCCCTTTGTACCGCGCCCCATGAGATTGCGCCGCATCTTCAATTAAATATAAATCATGCTCGTTACAGATATCCACAATTGGGCCCATGTCGCACGGATGCCCATAAAGATGCACTGGCATAATCACCTTAGTACGCTTTGTGATAGCAGCTTCAATTTTTTTAGGATCAATATTAAATGTCGGTCCATCAATATCAACAAAAACCGGCTTAGCTCCAACATAAGAGATAGCCCAAGCCGTTGCCGCAAAAGTAAAAGGCGTTGTAATGACCTCGTCACCCGGTTCCAAGTCAAGAACTGCCAAACTCAAGTGCATCGCCGAAGTCCCAGAATCCACTGCAACCACATACTTAGCACCACAATACGCCGCAAATTCCTCTTCAAATGCCTCAACTTCCGGACCAAGAACGAAATTACCGTCGTCTATAATCGTTCCTATTTTAGCAAGAATTTCCTCTTTTAAAAGTTCGTTTTGTGGTCTCAAATCAAGATAAGGAACAGAATTTGACATAAATTAAGACAGCCAAAATAAGTAAAAAATGCATCCAAAGCAAGTCTAGAATAATTCCTAGTCCAAAATCGACGGTAATTTAATTACCCTACGCCCCTCATCATCACGTTGCAGGTACAGGTCTACTTTCTTTGTAAGTTCAAAGGGCTCTTCCGGAAGGTTTTCCTCATCCAGATCAAGTGTGTCAATTGCATCCAAATCATCAAAAATATGCGAGATCCTTCGCGCCCCAGGTTCAAGAACCCTACTAGGATTGGAAACTTTGTTGTTCCTGATTTTTTCAAAAGTACAGGGATAACACCTCTTCTCAAACGATTTAATAAAGTCTGAAACCCATTTTTCAGGTACATTTTCCCGATGAGTGAGAAAAACATGATCCGAAAAATACACAACAGCCTCAAACCACGGCAAAAGATCTTCTTTCTCATAAGCAACCTGGCAATCAATCATCGATAATACCCTCGCTAATGAAAATTCCGGATGACTATCCAGCCAGTACTTCAGCCCCTCAATCTGATCTATAAGATCAGTCTTTGCCGAAAGAACAATAAAGATCCTATCACCGACACTCGCTTCAAAGCCCGGAATATTTGCGCGTTCACCTGAAAAGCTCCACTCAAGAACCTCCGTATTTTCAAGCCCTTGAAGCCTTTCCTGCGCCGAATTCCCAATTTCATCAGAAGCAATGAGAATAATATCTTTCCCCCCATCCCCAGAACCCGAGACCCCCTCAATCAAATTCCAAAGAATTTCTCTCCGCCCCGATTGAGTCGTTCCCAGTATAAGATATACGTCAGTTGATTTCTTCATTAGGAAAAGGGTGATATAATTCTGCCCTAACTGCAATAACGAACCGTTTTTTAGTTTATTTTTGACATTTTGATAAATTAGTATTTAATTATTTTCATGAAGATAATTAAAATTATAATTTATTGTATTTTTTTATTTAATTTTATCAACTTTTCATACGCTGAAGAATCAAATCGAATAGCAATAGTTGTTAATAGATATTTAAAAGAATTAATCGAAGATAATTTAAACATATACCTACAAGATTTGAAAAACGAAGGCTACGAG
>Ga0207144_1012_pt3 | contig 39190 bp, 26 predicted proteins | sample Alteio_BWMinHeat_FD_153583 | JGI IMG/M metagenome (GOLD analysis project Ga0207144, IMG submission 153583) | Enriched cells from forest soil in Barre Woods Harvard Forest LTER site, Petersham, Massachusetts, United States -... | ecosystem: Environmental > Terrestrial > Soil > Temperate forest >...
TTGCCACTTGTGTAGGCGGAGCCCGCGAAATTATCAGCCATGGAATTAACGGTTTGCTGGTTCCGCCGCAGAACCCTCAGGCGCTTGCTGCAGCGATTCTACGCATACTCCGAGATCCACTCCTGGCGATGAGGTTAGCGCGGGTTGGGCAAGAGCAAATGCGAACACGTTTCGGCTTTAGCCGTCTTATTACCGAACTCGAGCAGCTCTATCAGGGTACCCCCACTTGCTAGGTCGCATCGGCCAGTTCATTTCACTATTGAAAGGGAATTATTTCTTATGAAGTGCGTTAGTGTATTCGGCTTGGGATATGTTGGTGCTGTGACTGCAGCTTGCGTGGCACACGCGGGCCACAAGGTGATCGGTGTAGATGTTAATCCTGCTAAGGTCAGGATGTTGGAGTCGGGCCAGGCCCCAGTGCTGGAACCGGGACTCGATCAGCTGGTTGCAGAGGGTCGCAAGGCCTGCCGATTACATGCGACGACTGACCCAATTTCTGCCGTAGACCAATCAGAAATGTCATTTCTGTGCGTGGGCACACCCAGCTTGCACAATGGCCGGTTGGATTTGAGCAGTGTTGAGCGAAGCTGTGAGGAAGTTGGTAAAGCACTGCGATTTAAAAAAGAATTCCACTCGGTCGTGCTCCGCAGCACTGTGTTGCCGGGAACGGCAAAGTCCTTGGTCATTCCGACAATCGAAGCCGCCAGCCGAAAGCGTGCAGGGACTGATTTTGCCGTATGTGCCAATCCAGAATTTACCCGTGAAGGGTGCGCAGTCTCTGATTTCTTAGATCCGGCAATTACCGTTTTAGGAGCTGATGATCCTGCTCACCTTTTTCCGTTAAGGGAGCTTTATCAGGGAATCTCGGGGCGAATTTTTGAGACGTCGTTAGGTGTGGCAGAGATGGTGAAATATGCCTGCAATGCGTTCCACGCCTCGAAAGTCACTTTTGCAAATGAGATCGGAACGTTATGCCGGCAGCTTGATGTAGACGAGCGGGCGGTCATGGAGATTTTCACGTCGGATACAAGACTTAATGTGTCCGCGGCCTACCTGAAGCCTGGTTTTGCTTTTGGCGGATCGTGCTTGCCGAAAGATCTTCGTGCACTCACTTACTGTGCGAAGCAACTTGACTTGAATCTGCCTTTGTTGAGAGCCATCATGTTGAGCAATCAGGCCCACCTGGAACGGGCTGTTGAAGCAGTGCTGGCGACGAAGCGGAAGAAAATCGGAATTCTCGGCCTCAGTTTCAAACCCGGTACAGACGATCTGCGAGAAAGTCCCTCGGTGCAACTGATCAAGCGGCTCCTCGGCGAAGGGCGGCAGATTAAAATCTGGGACCGGGATGTTTCTCTTGGACGCCTCGTGGGTTCCAACCGCCAATTCATCGCAGAAGAGATCCCGCACATCGGTGCACTGCTCACCACGGATTTAGAGGAGGTAGTTAAGGGATCGGAAGTTGTCGTCATCGGGACCAAGCCCACAGAGGAAGTAGAACAGGTTTTAGCTTCACTCGGACCGGATCAGGTCATCATTGATTTAGGTTTTCGTCCCGGCGGTTCTATAAATGCCGGTGCTAGGAGCGACAAAACAGCCTCGGCCGAGGAATCTTCTTTCCAAGCGGGCCGATGCCATCTCGAAGTTGCAGTTTCATAGTGCGGCGCCCATGACAGTAAGCTTGCTATTGGGTCTTAACCAAATATACGTCGGTGTAATTCGGTAGTCCGCTGTTTGGAATATCAAAGTTGCTGTCGAATACAACATACTTTCCATCACGACTGATGGAACCACGCGGGATCGCCCAGTAGTATTCCGATGAACGTGAGCGAGTGTGGAACAGGCGATATTTGTTCGTGTTGCCGTTATTGTTGTCAATGCGAACCAGTATGCCTTCTTCCGCGAAATGCACCCAGTTTAAAGTCCAGGAAGGATCTAGACGTGAGAGTGCCGTAGTATCGAAGCAGGAGTACGTTGGGCAGCTTCCCGACTTGAAGAAAGTTACAAAAACCCAGCCTGCGCCGGCGTTGCCATCACGGAAGCTAACTTCGGTATCTGCCCAGTTGGCATCCACCAAACATTGAGGCTTGTGCGATGACATGTTGATTATGTCAATTCCGCCATCCTGACTTCCCGTCCAGGTAGGACAGGCACCGGCCCCGGTTATTCCTCCTCCCGTATCGGGAATGCGGGCAACGACGCATACTTCATTGCCGCTCAAATCTTTTCCGCAATCGGTGTGGATAGTATTGTCAAACATATGCCAATTGAGCGTGGAATCAGTGTTGTAAACCTCTTGGCCGGCACCAGGGCCCGCACCATTGGGGCTCCAGGTCATCAGCATCCGGTTCGAGGGCATAATCTGGATCTTGTGCCAACCGTTGCCACTATCTTTGGTGCCAACGCTCATTGCAGGACCCACGGCGTTCGTGCTGATGGTGTAAAGGAACGCTTTCGTATCGCCAACCAACCAGATGTGGTCGCCATCATCGGAGATGTCTTCCTGGTCGGGAATCTGGACACTCGAATACAAGCTACTGAAGTTGTGGAGCAGAGTAGAGGTAACGGTGCAATTATGGGCAGAAGCGCAGCCGGGGAGTCCAGTGATATCGGCGCGCTCGATAGACGCACTCGTCGTGAAGTAGAAACGAGTGGGAATCGAGATATCCCAAGGTACTTGTTGAGCGTTATCTTGTGGCATGTTGGCGACAGGAACAATGACCGCGCCGGTGGTATCAACGATTTCCTTGCTGCCGTCCTCCAGGTTAATCATCACGTAAGCATCGTTGGCATTGATGGCGTTGACAGTACCGTAGTTATGATGCGCGGCGGTGCCAAGACGATCGCCCACGGCGTCGGTCAAACGCTCGACGGTGCATCCATACTGAGGGTCAACATACGAGGCTCCCTTGGCAGGCGGCGGAAAGGGATTGTTTCCACAGGGCAGCAGACCGCAACTGTAACTGGGGGGAAGATGAATCAGGCCATCGTCTTGCTGACCGCAGATCTTGCCAGGAGTCGGTGTTACTCCTGTCCCAGACAGGGAAACAGGGGTAGCAGAGATCGAGGCGTCGCTCACGAAGCTAACCTGACCGCTTGGACTTCCGGCGCTAGTGGGTGCAAATACCACAGTAAACGGCATACTTTGTCCTGCCGTAAGCGTCAACGGGAATGTGAGACCGTGTAAAGAATAACCGCTCCCGGTGACGGTTGCGGAAGATGTGGTTACACTTCCTCCTGAAGCAGTAATCGTTCCCGGCAAAGTACCCGTAAGTCCGACAGTAACATTTCCAAAGCTAAGTGAACCCGGCGCAGCATTCAGTTGTGTAATGAAGCCTGTACCGGCCATCGAAACCAAAGGATTGTTCGAGGCATTACTGACAAAAGAAATCTGCCCGGAGACGCTGCCTGGTGACGAAGGCGCAAATTTCGCTGTGTAACTTGCGTTTTGTCCCGGGACAAGGGTCAGCGGGGCACTGATGCCGGTGATACTGAATCCGGGACCCGAAGTATTGATCTGTGAAATCGTTATGCTCACATTTCCAGTGTTACTCACCATCCCGGGGTTTGTGCTGCTGGTTCCATCCTTGACGTTGCCGAAGTTCTGGCTTGTTGGGCTCGCAGTGAGTTGTGCCAGTGGTGCGGCGGCGCCTGTGCCGGTCAAAGGTAAGTTATTCGGAGAACCAGAGGCATTGCTGACCAGTGATACGGAGCCTTTAACAGTACCGGTTGTTGATGGTGCAAAATGTACCGTAAATGAAGTGGTTGCTTTAGCCGCTAACGTCAATGGGAGATTGATTCCTGTTACGCTGTAAACCGCGCCGGTTACGTTTGCCTGCGAAATTGTCACGCTTGTTCTGGTGTTGTTAACCACCAGGACGGATTTTGCCGAGGTAGTACTCACAGCAACGCTCGCAAAATCCAGCGAAGCCGGACTAAGAAGAAGTCGACGCGTGCGTGCCCACGGTCTCATGGAAATGGGGGAGTTGGCAGCCGCAATACTAGTGGTGGCCACCAGGGTGCGAGAGAGACCATCGGCACTCTGGGGAGCAACAGCAACGGCCACAGCGGCACTGAAGCCGGAAGTCGAGTTAAAAGGTAGTGATAGTCGGGAAGCACGGCCAGTACTCGGGACAATTACAATCGTGGTAGCAATGGAAAGAACAAAAATAAAGTTGCGTACAAAACTTGGATTTCTCAACAGACGGCCTCCCTACATTGGCCTGCTTCTTACCCAGCTAGTACCCGGCAGTCATTGATCGCCTTTGCGAAGAAACATTGACTACGTTTTCCCAGTTGTTCTTAGTCTTCTCTTGAAGCAATAAAGTACCGGTTTCGGCTATGCCTCAGCCTATTTCGGGAATGCTAAGCATCAACAGAGTGTGTTATCGAGAGATAGTGTATTTCCGAAGAGAAGGAAAAACAGCTGGTCAAAAGCCTTAATGAAGGTCAGGTAGAACTACCTGTCCACAAATCAGGTCTGATTCGGGTAAAAGTAGCTGCTGCTCGACCTATTATCCAAGGCATTACGCCCAACTTTTATCAGGAGGTCTTCCTACGATTAGAAAATATACTGTGCTATCGTTCCATTGAAATGTAGTTTGCCTTTTCTCGGCAAAATCCATGGTGCATCGAGCTGCTCGACAACATAGCTTGAAGGTATGCCTGCTATCGTGGCACCCACTGGTGCTTGGGGAATTCCAACGATTGCTCGCCAAATCCGGGGTTCATCTCAAGACCTATCAACTAGGCCCCCTCGGTGCGACAGAACCGGAGCAAGCACATATTCCGCGGGCAAAAGTATATGTGATTGATGCTCATGCCCCGCGCCCTGCCGCTGAGTCGCTCGTGGCAGCGATTCAGAGACGCTATCCCGAATCGCACTTGCTCGTTGTGGTGGAAAAGTTCGACGAAAACAATGCGTTCGCACTTTTGGCCCTTGGAGTCAAAGGACTATTGCGCTACGCAGACGCCCACGATCAGTTGCCGCGTGCGCTGCAAGCAGTAGCGACGGGAGGCTTCTGGGTGCCCCGGGCGCTGCTCTCGAGTTTTGTAGATTCGATCGTTCGCGCCGGTCACAAAAAACAAACCTCAAACTGGTCTGCACAACTAAGCGCACGCGAGACGCAAGTGCTGGACCGGATGCTCGAGAATTTGTCAAACAAGGAGATCGCCGCCAAACTGGATATCTCCGAGCGCACAGTGAAATTCCATGTTTCTAACGTTCTGACAAAATTCGGCGTTGGCCGCCGCGCCGATCTCATCTTGCTCTGGTACCAGCAACAACGCAGCTAACTGACCCTCTGGATTCTGCGTATCTCAATATGCGCTTAGCCAAAATTGAAGAAGAAGCAGGCCGGCTTCGCAACGACTCGCGGCTCCTCGCTTTGAATACAACTGGGAACTACCCAGATCGCATGATCGAAAGGTGCTCGCGACCGAAGATTCTCCAAGTTGGTAACTATCCACCTCCGGTTTGTGGTTGGGCCATGCAGACAAAGTTACTCGTCGAAGAAATTCGTCGCCGTGGAAACGTTTGTGATGTTCTTAATCTTAATGAAAGCCATACGAAGAAAAGCAGTGAGTACGTAGATGTTCAGAATGGCTTCGATTATTTATATAAGCTCATGCGGTTTGCCTCAAAGGGTTATCGTTTTCAAGTGCACGTCAACGGCCAGTCGAAGACGGGCTATATATTGGCCTTCCTCGCTGCTTTGGTAGGCCGGATCGCTGACCGCCCTATAGCTCTGAGCTGGCGTGGAGGTTTGAAGCAGAGATACTTTCCTCGATCCGAAGAGTTCTGGCTGCGTTGGGCTTATCGGGCGCTCTTTCGATTGTCGGGGCAAATTTCATGCAACAGCCTGCCTGTTAAACAGGCAATTGAGCGCTACGGCATTGACCCGGAACGTGTCGCCGCGATTCCAGGCTTTTCTGTCCAACATCTCGATTTTAAAAGAATGCCGCTTGTCCAAGAAACCGAAGTTTTTCTGAAAACTCACCATCCTGTGTTTTTCTGTTACGTTTCATTTCGTCCGGAGTATCGGCTTCCTGTATTGAGGGAGGCAATGTTCCAATTCCGGAAAGCTTATCCTCAGGCAGGATTCATTTGGCTCGGCTTTCCTTCCAAAGAACTACCCGCGGCCAAGGAATTCGTGAACAACTGGCCGGTGGACGAGCGCTTAAGCCTGCTTCTGCTGGGGAACCTGGCCCACGATGAGTTCTTGACTTTGCTGACGCGAAGTTTTGCATATATCCGAACCCCGGTGTGCGATGGTGTCTCCGCCTCTGTACTTGAAGCGCTCGCTCTTGGCGTACCAGTTGTGGCCAGCGAGAACGGCCATCGTCCTCTGAACGTAATTACATACCGTGAAGAGGATGCTGCGGATTTATGCGCAAAGCTTGTTGATGTGACAGAACGGTACAGAGAGCTAAAGGGACAGACACGGCTCCAAGACGCTGAAGATAATATTGCACGAACCGTTGATTGGTTACTTGCGGAATCAATGTGGGAAACAAGAAAAACCAGAAGGGAAGTGGTTCATGCCGGTTAACAATCGCTGGCTCGAGCGCGGCAAGCGACTGGCGGGCATGGGCTGGAAAGAACTACGCGTTCGTTCCTGCCAGGAATTGGCGAAGCGTTACGATCTTGTGTTGAGTCGAATTGGTGTTGATTTCGTCGGGGGCGACTGCAAGCCCTGGCCAGAACGTTCCGGCCGCTTCTTCTTCGAGCGTGAAGAGGTTCCACAGATTGTTGACTACCTTCGTGAACAATGTCCGGAGGTGGTAGAAGAAATCGTCGAACGAACGGAGCGGATCTGCCAGCATCGCTTCGATCTCCTCGGGTACGAAGGCTTGGATTACGGAGAGGAGATTGATTGGCATCTCGATGCCGTGCATGGCAAACGTGCTCCTCGCCTTCCTTGGTTTCAGATCAGCTTTCTCGATTTTAATCAGGTGGGCGATGCCAAGGTCACTTGGGAACTCAATCGGCACCAGCACCTGGTGATGCTTGCCAAAGCCTATCGCTTGACCGGAGAAACTCGGTATGCGCAGGAACTGTTCCGGCAGTGGTATCACTGGCAGGAGCAGAATTCATATGCTATTGGAATCAATTGGGCCAGCAGTCTGGAGGTCGCGTTCCGCAGCCTTTCCTGGCTTTGGGTCTGGCATTTACTCAATGGTTGTTCAGTAGTTCCAAAACGATTCCATGCCGATCTCTGGCGAGCGCTGATGTTGAATGCTCGTCACATCGAACGATTTCTTTCCACTTATTTCTCACCGAATACACACCTGCTGGGTGAAGGAGTAGGACTCTTTTTTGTCGGCACTTTGTGTTCCGGGTCTCCATTAGCTCAACGCTGGCAAGAGCTTGGATGGGAAATTGTCTTAAGCGCAACTGATCGTCAAGTGCGGCCGGATGGCATGCACTTTGAACAATCCATCTATTACCATGTCTACGCTCTTGACTTCTTTCTTCACGCACGAATGCTCGCCCATGCAAATGGGATTTCAATTCCTGCTGCATTTGACCACACCATTGAAAAAATGCTGGAGGTTCTTTGCGTCCTGGGCAAGGCAGGGCCTCTTCCCCGGCTCGGAGATGATGATGGCGGACGTGTATTTGACCCGCAACGCAACGGTATTGAACATCTGGGTGATCCACTTGCTAGCGGAGCAGTGCTGTTCAATCGCGCGGATTTTAAAACAGTTGCTGGAGGGATTCGCGAAGAAACTGTCTGGTTGCTTGGGGCAGGAAGTGCAAAGCAATTTGAAAAACTGTTATCTCTGCAGCCGGCAGTGACTTCATTTGCTTTGGAATCCAGTGGAATTTACGTGATGTCCAGCTCAAAACCCGCAGCACATCAGCTCATGATTGATGCCGGCCCTCAAGGGGCTGGCCGAGCCGGACACAGTCATGCAGATGCCCTGAGTGTGCAGGTAACTATGGGAGAACAATCATTGTTAACTGATCCTGGAACGTTCGTTTACGTGGATTCTGCTGGCGAGCGAAACCGGTTTCGCGGAACGGCCAGTCACAACACGGTACAGGTTGACGGCTTGAGCCAGACCGAGCCTGCCGGGCCATTTGGATGGCAGGGGCAGCCTGATACGACTGTAAATCGCTGGGTGACCAGGAAGACCTTTGACTTTTTTGCTGGCTCGCACACCGGTTACAGCCGGTTGAAAGAGCCGGTTCAACATCGTCGTTATGTTTTCTACCTGAAGCCGTGTTTCTGGTTAATTCGCGATGTTCTTGAAGGCGCTGGGGTACATCAGCTTGATGTTTCCTGGCACTTTGCGCCAGGCTCACTGTCCACAATTCCGGGAGGCGTCACGTTCTTGGGGAGCAAAAAAGTGGCACTCGCTCTGCTATCCACAGCGAATCAAGATAGTTCACAGGAGATATCCCAGGGTTGGCATTCGCCGGTATACGGAAGGAAAGAATTTTCTCCAGTTCTTCGATTCAGCACTCGAAAGCGTCTGCCTGCAGAGTTCGCAACACTGCTGATCCCCCTTTCGCGGACCAATGCACTTCTGGGTCGCCTCAGTTCATTTGAATCAAGACATAAAGGCGTGTCTGTTCGGGCCTATCAGTACTCAGTGGGCAGTTCCACCGACTACCTGTTTTTCGCGGACGAGGCCGGGAGTTGGCAAGTTGGACGATGGGCAAGCGATGCGCGGTTTTTGTTTTGCTCGACCAGCTCGAGAACCGACCTCTGCCGGTTTGTCATTTGTGATGGAAGTTATCTTGAGATGGATGGCCGGCGGATTCTTACTTCCAAAGTGCCTGTCGTACGGGACGAATGGCTCAACGATGTGCAAGCATCGAGTCTGGCACAGAATGAAATGGCGGCGTTTCAACTAAGATAGTCCGCGATTACCGATGCGATCTGCAAAATATCTAAGAACCTCGCTCTTGGGATTCCGAAACTTGGTTATCGGAGGAAATGCGATGTCACTTCGCTTGCTCTCCAAGCCAAGAGACATGGTGTATTACGCCAGTGAAACCTTGTTCTTATATAAGACTCTCGCAGAAAACAGAAAGCTGCCGCAGAAAAATATCTGGGAAGTACTGCCTTCCAATAACGCAACCCCCTTGGTTCTCGCTGGATTGGCAGAAGATTCGTGGTTTGGCCCAGTTGCTTCATACACCGCTGATATCGTCAGCCTGTGCCTTCTTTGCAGACACCTCAACCCAAAAACAATTTTTGAGATCGGGACGCTTCGAGGATATACCACCTATCATTTAGCGCTTAACTCTGCTGCAGATGCGAAAATCTATACCCTCGACCTTCCTGAGAATCAGATAGATCCACAGTTGCAAACGACTTTAGTGGATGACTGGCACATTGAAGCCTCTCACCGCGACCGCAGATACATTTTTGACGGCACACCGGAAGCACGTAAAATTACACCGTTGTTTCACGATAGCGCATCGTTTGATTTTTCACCTTACCACCAGAAGATTGATTTGTTCTTCATTGATGGTGCGCATTCGTATCAGTATGTCCGCTCCGACACCTTGAATGCGATGCAATGCTGCCACAAGGGAAGCGTAATTGCGTGGCATGATTTTGGCAGAACCGGGGTGAATGGTGTCTCGCGCTGGCTCGTGGAATTTTCAAAAGAACACAGCATCTACGCCATTCCTGGCGGTTCTCTGGCATTCATGATCGTTTGAAGCTGGCTAACGCCAATCCAACTTTTTAATAAATCGAAATTCAGAGAAAAGAAAATAGAACCATGTGCGGTATCTGTGGAATTGTTGATTTACGAGGTCGCAGAGTTCCAGAACAAAACCTGCGGGCGATGTCAAATGTGCTCCGTCACCGCGGGCCTGACGACCAAGGCAGCTTGATCTCTGGTGCGGCGGCGCTGGGGTTCCGCCGGTTGAGCATTGTTGATGTGGCTGGTGGACAACAGCCCATGAGCAATGAAGACGGCACTGTCTGGATTGTCTTTAATGGTGAAATCTATAACTCGCCCGAGCTTCGTCCGATGCTCGAACAGCGCGGCCACCGCTATGCCACCCATAGCGACACAGAAACGATTGTGCACCTGTACGAAGAATATGGAGACCATTGTGTTGATTATATGCGTGGCATGTTTGCATTTGCAATTTGGGACACACGCCGCAAAAGACTGTTCTGTGCCCGGGACCGCGTGGGGATCAAGCCGTTTTATTATGCAATCGCTGGAGACCGTTTCGCCTTCGCCTCGGAAATCAAGGCGCTCATCGAACTCCCTGGCTTCAAGCCCGAACTCAATCGGCGCGCTCTTCCCGAATTCTTCGCCTTCGGTTACATCTCTTCGGAAGAAACACTGTTCGATGACGTACGCAAACTCTTACCCGGACACCACTTAGTCATTGATCTGGAACGAGGCGATACAGAACCCAGGATCACACAATATTGGGATCTCGATGTATCAGCACCAGAATATCCGCTGAGCGAAGCGGATTATATCGCACAGTTTCGTGACCTGTTTAGCGAGGCAGTTCGGATTCATCTCAGGAGTGATGTTCCGCTGGGGGTCTTCTTGAGCGGAGGGCTCGACTCAAGTTCGATCGCTGCAGAGATGGCGGCTCTTCGAAAGGACTCCATCCAGACATTTTCGGTGGGATATGCTGAAGACCAATATAACGAGCTGCCCTATGCGCGACAGGTTGCGGAACATATCAGGGCAGAACACAACGAAGTAATACTTGGTCCCGAGGATTTCTTTGCCAGCTTGCCGCAAGTGATTTGGCACGAAGATGAGCCGGTAGTGTGGCCGTCGAGCATCGCTCTCTTTCACGTTTCTCGTCTTGCCAAAGAGAAAGTCAAAGTTGTGCTCACCGGCGAGGGCGCAGACGAGGTTCTGGCCGGCTACCTGAAATACCGCGTCACGCTCTGGAATCTGCGCAACGGACCGCTTTACAGAAAGTTCGTCCCGCAGCCCATCCGGCAGCTTGCAAAGAATGCACTGGATTCCGGACTTGTTCCCGATTGGGTGCTGCGAAAACTGCGGCACTCTTTTCTCTACTATCCACACACTTTCGAAAAAATCTACTTTGACAATTTTTATTCCGTGTTTCCACAAGACCAACAGCCGCAACTGTTGAGCAGCCAACTCATGAATGAACTCTACGAAGTAGATGCATATGCGAATTCAATGCGGTTCTTTCCGGCCAGGGGATCCAATGGAAATTTGTTGAATCGGCTTCTTTACCTCGATATCAAGACTTATTTGGTCGAACTTCTCATGAAGCAGGACCAGATGAGTATGGCCGCCTCGATTGAAAGCCGCGTCCCATTCTTGGACCACAAGCTTGTGGAGTTTGCATCTCGTATTCCCGCCCGTCACAAGATACGCTCATTTTCGGGGAAGTATTTACTGCGTCGGGTGATGGCCAACCGGCTGCCTGTCGAAGTCCTGCGACGTAACAAGAAAGGCTTTCCCACGCCAATTCGTCCATGGTTGCGGAATCAGTTGTTCGGCAAGCTATCCGCGATTCTCACGGATGGACGGATGGCCGAGCGAGGGCTAATCCAGCCCGCCTATGTGCAGCGTTTGCTCAACGCTCATCGGGGTGGCGATTCCGGAGCAACGGAAGGCTGCTGGCGGCTCCTCAATTTTGAACTATGGAGCCGCATCTTTCTCGACCGCGACAGTAGCGTGCTCAGCCCGCAGACACTTGAAGGTAACGAGGCCGTCCTGTGCGCATGAAATTGCGTGATTGAGTTGTGGCCGCTTCTGCAGCATCGTTGATCCCATAAGTAATGAAATTTCTGCTAACACTACCGAGACCACTTTTCCCGGCGGATACGGGCGGAAAGATACGCTCTCTGAATATCTTTGCACGTTTAGCGAAGAGAGCGGAGATTCACACAGTCTCTTTCGCCGATCCGGCCTACGATATCGCAGCCATCACAGAAATGAGGCAGATCTTCGCAAGCTACACACCAGTGTTCTGGCGCGAGGCAAAGAAGCACTCGCGAGCGTTCTACACAGAAGTCCTCGCGAACCAATTCAATCCCTTACCGTACTTCCTGGCGAAGTGTAATCGTCCGCACTTTCGTTCGGCAGTGGAAAAGCTGACAGCTTGCCAGCACTTCGATCTGGTTTTCTGCGACTTCCTGCATACGGCGGTACCTCTATTGGAATTCAGCTTCAGGCCGAGGGTGGTATTCGAACACAATGTCGAGTTCTTGTTGCGGAAACGAAAATGGGTGGCGGAAAAACATCCTTTGCGGAAGTTGGTATTTGGCACAGAGTGGAGAAAAACGCAAAAAATTGAAGCTAAAGTATGCCGATCGTTTGACCACGTAATCGCAGTATCGAAAGATGATCAGCAAGCCATACAAAATGAATTCGCAGTCAAACGCGTTTCCACCCTTCCAACGGGCGTAGACACAGATTTCTTCCGCCCGCCTGATGACCGTCAGCAACATCATCCACAGCCCGGCCGCTTAGTCTTCGTGGGCTCGATGGATTGGGACCCTAATGAAGATGGGATCGTGTGGTTTCTGCGTGAAATATATCCACGAATCCGCCAGGCAGTGCCAAATGCCAGCCTTACCATAGTCGGTCGGGGCGCCTCCTCGCGCCTGCGCGCAATCGCTGCTAGGGAGCGTGCCGTAGAAATCACCGGGCTGGTTCCGGATGTTCGCCCTTATCTTTCCCAAGCCGAAGTCGTGGTGGTTCCACTTCGAGTTGGCGGAGGAACACGCATCAAGATTCCGGAAGCAATGGCTATGGCGAAAGCTGTGGTTTCAACGCCGATCGGCGCCGAGGGTCTGCCGTTTCGTGATGGTCGTGAAATTCGCATTGCCGAGCGGCCTAAAGACTTTGCTCAGGCAGTGGTCGAGCTTCTCAAGAGCGCATCTCTTCGAACTTCAATGGGAAGGGTGGCTCGCGAAGAAGTAGTCAGCAAGTATGGTTGGGATGTGGTTGTGGCAAAGATGGAAGAGATCCTGGAGCAAGAGATGTGTTCTCGAAAGCGAACCAGTGTCGCATAGAAAGATAAGGCAACATGCTTGAATCTGTGAGCGAAGAGAGTTTGCTCCCGGTCAACGAATCAGTTTCGAAACAGAACTTCGTTCGTCCACATGTTCGTGGTCAAAGGGCCAAGGCAGGGTTCTTCTTCCTGTGGCTTTTCACGATTGCCGTTTATGCACGGCCTGAGGACATATTTCCATTGTTGGGCCAGCTTCACCTGACGTTCGTTTTCGGTTTGTGCAGCGGCCTGGCATATCTTGGAGCTCTGCTCTCGGGCAATACCCGTCTACTTTGGAGCCGGGAGCTTCAGATTGTCCTTCTACTCACCGGGTGGTATATCGCAGGCATGCCTTTTGCTTTTTGGAGAGGAGGAAGTTTTCAGATCCTCATCAATGTCTGGTTGAAGACGCTCTTCATCTTCTTTCTATTGACCCAGACGCTGGTCACGCTCGAACGAATTCGCAGGGTTCTTTGGGCGATTATCCTTAGTGAACTTTTCGTTACAAGCTTCTCCATCATCCAATCTTCCAGAGTTGTCTGGGTTGGGGGGCGCATGCTCGGAGTCAATCAGGGAATGCTTGGCTGGAATTTCCTCGGCATTGCTGCTGCTATCACGATCCCTTATATCGCCGCAATATTTGTTGTCCACCGTTCTCTTTGGAAGACAGGTTTGCTGGCTGCGACATTTTTTTTGATGTTATGGATGGTAGTGCTGACGGCCTCACGGGGAGGGCTTTTGAATGTCGTGTTGTCCATAGCGTTGACATCACTTCTTGTTTTGCGCGGCAGCTCTCGCGGCAAGATGATTGGAGTTGGAATCGCTTTGACCCTGGTACTTGCTGTCATCCTGGCGCCCCAGGTTTTTTGGCAACGGCTGGGGACTATGTGGAACGGCCCCGATATTTACACAGACCAGGTAGCTGCGTCGGCGGAGGAATCCACAGAAGACCGCTTGGCGGTATTAAGCCGGTCAATTCAGTACACCTTGGAGCATCCAATCTTTGGGTTAGGTCTGGGGAATTTCGAAGTCGCCAGTGGGAACTACCTTGGCCAGCCCAGTGCATGGATGGGGACACATAATACCTTTACCCAGATTTCTTCCGAAGCAGGGATTCCGGCGTTGCTGTTATTTATTGGACTTTTGGCCACTGCTTTACTCAACATGAAAAGAATCAGCGGTGCGTTTTCCAAAGGAAGCGAAGGCCGAGAGCTAAGCCTAATGGCGCGTGCCACGCTCGCGAGCCTGTTGTCATTTGTGTTTGGAGCATTTTTTGCCCATCTTGCCTACGAATACTACATTTTTTATCCCGTAGCCATTGCCGTCGGAACTCAACATGCCGCCCGGACAATGCAGACTTTATCGCTGACGCCGAAAGGCAATTTTGTTTTAGAGTCGCAGGTGCTTGCCGCGCAGGAGAGCTAATAATAATGAAGACACCGATTTGGGAAGTGAGCTTTTGGATCTGCTTGGTCGCGATAGCCTATCACTACGCCGGCTATCCACTCTTGCTCTTCATTCTGTCAGTGCTCTCTCAGGCAAAGTCAGACTTTTTATACTTGATTGGCCGAGGCAACCGCCGTTCTCCGCGTGAGACGGGTACTGCTTCTCGGGTGGCGCTCTTGATATCTGCTTATAACGAAGAAGCCGTGATTCAAGCGAAGGTGAAGAACACCTTGGAAATTGACTATCCAGCAGAACGCCTGGAAGTCTTCGTGGGACTTGATGCGCCCACCGACTCCACCGCCAAGATTTTGGGCGAGATCGAATCCAGCCGGTTGAATGTCTTTCAATTCCGTTCCCGGCGGGGGAAGTTGGCGGTGCTCTGCGACCTCGCGCAGCGTACCTCGGCGGAAGTCCTGGTGTTTACAGACGCCAATACCATGATGGAGCGCAATTGTATTCGTAATCTGGTGCGCCACTTTGCTGATCCCAGCGTGGGTGCGGTGAGTGGAGAGGAGGTTCGGGTGGTTGCACCCGGTACGGACCCAGGCGCGGAGTCTGTTTATTGGCGATATGAATCAGCCGTGAAGCTCCTCGAGAGCCGGCTGAACTGCTCCCTGGGTGGAAACGGCGGCGTGCTTGCCGTGCGTCGTTCACTGTTCCATCCGAAGAAGCAATCTATCGTTGAAGATTTTCAGATTCCAATGGAAATCCGATTCAAGGGTTATCGGGTTGTGTATGATCCGGAAGCAGTCGCGGTTGAGGAGATCGCTCCAACATTCTCGGCCCAATTCGCACGTAGGATTCGCATCAGCGCCGGCAACTATCAAACGCTGTTTGGAAATCTTGAATATCTCAATCCGCTCAAAGGTTTTTTGGCGTTCGCGTTTTTCTCCCATCGAGTGCTTCGCTGGCTTGTTCCGATTTTTCTCCTGGTTGCGTTTCTCTCCAATATAGCGATGATTCCACGGCCAGAATTTGTTATGTTGGCGGCGGCGCAGTGCATCTTCTATTGGATGGCGCTCCTGGGATACTGGTTCAAGAAGCAAGGAAAAAAGCCGGCACGACTGCTCTCCCTGCCTTTGTATTTTTGTTCGATGAATTTTGCCCTGGTCCTAGGATTGTTTGCCTATCTGAGCGGCCGGCAAACTCTTACCTGGAAATCGACTCCTCGTCAGATACAGGCTGAGACGCTCCTGGATAACAGATAGTCCAGCCGAATGCTTCCATCACTACAAAATTAAAGGAGACCCTCAAAATGACAAACTCAGAGTTAATAGATGTAGCTGTGCAGCCGCAGCAAGTCAATGCTGCCATCACCAATTTCTACAGCTATTTTGAAAATCATGCGAGTGTTGTTAAGAAATTGCCCTACCACCAGATCGAACAGGTTGCCGATGAACTCTATAGAGCGTACGAGGATGGGCGGAGAGTATTTTTGTTCGGTAATGGAGGCAGTGCCGCATTGGCTTCGCATCTCGCGTGCGATCTTGGCAAGGGAACCACAATAGCCGACAAGCCGCAGCAACGCTTCCGCGTCCTGTCGTTGACTGACAACACGGCACTTATTACTGCCTGGGCCAATGACACTTCTTACGACCAGATATTTGCGGAGCAACTGCGTAACTTTGTGCAATGTGGCGACATCGCCTTTGGCATCAGTGGCAGCGGGTCGTCACCTAATGTACTGCTGGCTCTTAAGGCGGCGCGCGAAGCAGGCGCAATCAATATCGGTTTGACGGGCTTCAAAGGCGGCAAGATGAGAGAGCTCTGCGATCTCTGCATGATCATCCCGTCAGATAACATGCAGATCATAGAAGACTTGCAGTTGAGCATAGCGCACTCCTTGTTCACCGTGATTCACCATCGAATCATGAGTACAGCCGAAACAACCGATGTAGACACGAAAATTCGGAAAGTAACAGCAGCATGAGCTGGTAGTGGTTCTACTGTCCTTTGCTGCCTTTTTGCACTCTCGGATATTTGTAAACTTCTTCGACGTTCGAACTGGTTTTCATGCTTGCCTCCCGATACAGGTACGTTTTGGACAAGAGTTCCTCCCTAAAGAGTGATCACAAAGTAGACCGTGTTTCCTGGAGCAGGGGCTCGCATCTACAGCATTTTCTGAAGCGCAGTGTGGATTTGCTTGGGGCATTTGTTCTCATTCTTCTCTTCTTTCCAATTTTCATCATTGTGGGCCTTTTGGTCATCCTCGAGGACGGCAGGCCCATCATTTACCGCAGGCGCGTTGTCGGTATCTGTGGAGAGTTTGATGCTTTCAAATTCCGCACGATGAGGCGAGATGCAGATTCTATCCTGGCATCCAACCCCGCACTCAGGGCCGAGTTTGAGCGCAACTTCAAACTCAGAGACGATCCGCGTGTGACCAAGGTAGGAGCTTTTTTGAGAAAAAGCAGTCTGGATGAGTTGCCGCAATTATTCAATGTGCTGCGAGGGCAAATGAGCCTAGTGGGGCCGCGAATGATCACCGCTCCTGAGTTGGACAAGTATGGCTTCCACAAACAGCTTCTGCTATCGGTAAAGCCGGGCCTGACAGGTTATTGGCAGGTCTGCGGACGGCAAAACGTTTCTTATGAAGAGCGAGTGACCATGGACGTCTACTACATCGAAAACTGGAGTCTGGGCATGGATATAAAAATTCTAGCCTGTACTCCTCTTAAAGTACTCAAGAGAGAAGGAGCTTTTTAATGGGAGGAATCCTGGTAACCGGCGGTGCGGGATACGTAGGCTCCGCCTGCTGTGCTCAACTCGTGGACCGCGGCTTCCCGGTCGAAGTAGTGGATGATCTGTCAACCGGACATGCCGATGCCATTCCGAATGGCGTAACGCTCCACAGATTTGACCTTGGTGACCGTGATGCGCTTGCAAACCTGCTCGCCTGGAAGAAGTTTGACGTTGTTTTTCATTTCGCAGCAAAGGCCCTGATATCGGAGTCGGTGGTTAATCCCGGCCTTTTTTTTGACGCCAACGTTGCTTCGAGCATAGCCATGCTTGAAGTGCTTAGGACCCATGGCGTTCGTAAGTTTGTTTTTTCTTCCTCCGCCGCGGTCTATGGGACACCCAGAGCTGTTCCTATTGACGAAGACCATGCAACAGAGCCGGTGAATGCCTACGGTGAGAGCAAGTTGATTTTGGAGCGAATTCTGAGGTGGTACGCCCTCTCTTATGGTTGGAGCGTGGTTGCTTTCCGATATTTCAATGCTAGCGGAGGCGGAAGGAAGTGGGGCGAGCGGCACGATCCGGAAACGCACATTATTCCCCTTTTGTTGCAAACTGCTTCCGGCCGGCGGGAATATTTTGAAATTTACGGAAGTGATTATCCAACACCCGACGGAACATGCGTGCGCGATTACGTACACGTGATGGACATTGCCGATGCGCACATACTGGCTATGCAGAAGATGGATTTGCCAGGATGTCATGTCTACAACATCGGCACGGGTAGGAGCTATTCGGTACAAGAGGTCTGCCAGGCTGCGGAAGAGGCTACTCGAAAGAGGATCAAGCTCCGCCGTGCACCGCGTCGGCTTGGAGATCCTGCCATCCTGTGCGCCAACCCCACGAAACTTATGAATGAATTCGGCTGGGCGCCTTCGCATTCGGAACTCAGAGAAATCATGAAGGGGGCATGGGATTGGGAGCAGGAGCAGTGCAAACACGTTCTTGCAAAGCAAGCTGACTAATCAAAGGAGGCGATGATGAACTGGAAGCTACGGTATCTAATTCTAGGTGCGGACCTGCTGTGGGTCACTAGTGTCTTCATGTTCGCACATGTGTTGCGAATTCCGCTGGCTGTGAGCAGGGCAGACTTCTGGCAATTTGCCGATGTTCCGGCGATTCTTGTCGCATCTTCTATCTGGGCCATTCTTTACTTCAGAAAAGAATTGGAAGGATTTCGTGGAGGCTGGTATTTCCCCAGTGTATTTGCCCAGGTGGTTGTAGGTGTTTTCTACCTGATGAGCTGCTTGTTGGCCTTAGCATTTCTTTTGAACCATCCCTATTCACAGTTAGCGATCTTTTATTTTGCATGTCTTTTGCTTTTGGGTTTCACCATCATACGTTGCCTCGCCTGGTGGTTGGTGATATCGCGGTCGAATGCACGAGCCAAACGGCGGGTTGTAATCCTGGGCAGTGGCCGAATCGTCGACGAACTGGCGCTTAAGATTTTGCGTCACCCGGAAATGTTGATGGAAATAGCAGGTGTTTTGTCTCCATCCGATACAGAAGCTTCGAGACAAACATCGAATTTGCAGCAGGGCACAGTCTCAGTCCGTACTCTGAACGTTCTGAGCATGATGCAAAGGAAAAAAATCCAGGAACTCATTGTCGTGGAGCCGGTACCCCCGGGCCCGGAACCTTTGAAGCTTATCTCGAACTGCCGGAAAATAGGCATGCGTGTCCATCTTGTACCCCAGCACCACGAGCTTTATCTCTCCAAGGCGAAGCTTACGGAAATAGATGATGTTCCTCTGCTCTCGCTGGAAGAACAAACTCTTCCTACGATAGGCCTCGGTTTGAAAAGAGTGATGGATTTGCTGGGTGCATTATTTCTGCTGGTCGTCTGTTTTCCGTTGCTTGTGCTTTCAGCGGTGGTGTTGCATTTGAATAAAGGAACAGCATTCAGGAAAGAGCTTCGCTGTGGTAAAAATGGGCACCCGTTCTGGATGCGCCGTTTAAACATTGATCGTGATGCATCCGATTTGACGACCTATGAGCGAATTCTTGCCCAGTTCAGCCTCACCGAGTTGCCACAGCTCTGGAACGTATTGAAAGGCGAGATGAGCCTTGTGGGTCCCCGACCGGAATCCCCCGAGCGGGTGAAACATTATTCTATGTGGCAGCGTCAACGCTTGAGTGTTATCCCTGGCCTGACAGGGCTTGCCCAGGTCCACGGACTGCGGGAACAACATTCTTCCGAAGAAAAAGCACGATTCGATCTGCAGTACATCTTCCATTGGTCATTGTTCCGGGATATTTCTCTTCTGCTGCAAACTGCGTGGACATTTTTCGTAAGACTGATCGGGGAAGATGGATTCAAAGTTACATCTACCTTCAAACCGGTAGGTGGTAGCAAATTCTTTGTAGCGAGGGTGTTGAATGCTGATAGTACGCAGTCCGGTGCGGATTAGTTTCGGCGGCGGCGGCTCCGATCTGCCTGCATACTATGAAAGGTATGGCGGGGCTGTTCTGAGCACTTCCATCAACAAATATTTCTACACGATCCTGCAAAAAAGGACCGACGGGAAAATCCAGGTAATTTCTTCTGATTTGCGAGTGATGGAGACCTGGCGCGACATCTCTCGCTTGGACATGAAATGCAGCGAGCTGGCCATCCCTCTTGCAGTCATCAAAGATCTTGGATGTGACATCTCCGCCGATCTTTTCCTGGCTTCCGAAATTGTTGCCGGAACCGGCCTGGGATCATCAGCCAGCGTTTGCGTCGGGGTCTTAAAGACTCTGGCAACCTATCTTGACCGTCCGTTTTCAAAGTACGATCTGGCGGAAAGATCGTTCCATATCGCCCGCAATGTTCTTGGCAAACCTGTTGGGAAACAAGATGAATACGCCGCCGCCTTCGGGGGATTGAATTTCATTACTTTCAATCCCGACGGAAGCACTTTGGTTGAGCCCATCATGTTGCGGAGCGACCTTCTCCGTGAGTTTGAGAGCAACCTGATGTTGTTTTTTACTGGAGTCGCCCATAACTCATGGAGTCTTCTTCACGAACAGGAACAATCAACCCGGAAAGAAACTGGTTCGGCTGTCGAGTCGCTGCATGAAATCCGTGAACTTGCAAACCACATGCGGCGTGCGTTGCTGAAAGCCGACCTTCGAACCTTTGGTGCCTTGTTACACGAGGGTTGGGAGGCGAAAAAAAGGATCTCTTCCCAGATTTCTAATCCGTTGATTGATGAAGTCTATGCCTTGGCGCTTGAAAACGGGGCCCTGGGAGGCAAGATCGCTGGAGCTGGTGGCGGGGGCTTTCTACTGTTGTTTTGCGAAGAGCGGCGTCAGGGCAAGGTCCGGGAAGCAATAGCACAACTGGGGCTGCGCGAAATGGCGTTTGGACTGGATTTCCAGGGTGCTGAAGTAGTGGCGAATGATCCGTTCATTGATGGCGACGAAAAGTGTGGCATGCGCTGGACGTTTGCCTCACTGCTGCCCAGCGATATCGAGCAGTTTCTTTAAATCAGGTTTTTCTTCCGCGAAAGATATCAAAAATTACTTCATTGATTTTCCTTGATTCATCTGCAAGTAACTTTGGGCACTTAAAAGGGGACAAATGATATGTGCGCAACTTTCGCAAGTTCATTACCGAATCAGTCATCTGTGATAGATACTGATCAGCAAATCCCGGAGCTGGGGAACGGGATCCAGCGAGATGATTTGCAGTACGAGTGTGTTCCACAATTGGTGGCTGCTCAGGCCGCGACAACGCCAAATGCGGTTGCCGTGACGCACGGGAATCTGTCACTGACCTACAAAGAGCTTGATCAACGGGCTGATCGGTTGGCCCATTTTCTGCATGCGCTCGGCGTGGGTCCCGATGTCGTCGTGGGAATCTACCTGAATCGTTCTCCCGCGATGATTGTGGCGGCTTTGGCTATCTTCAAAGCAGGCGGTGCCTACCTCCCATTAGACCCAAGCTATCCGAAAGAGCGTTTAACATTTTTGCTGAAGGATGCACAAGCTCTAGTCCTGGTGACCGGTCAGTGCATGCTCGACACACTATCTGAACGCCCAGAGCGCGTTGTTGTTTTGGATCCTCAGGGGCAATTCGCTCCCATTCAGACAGCCGAACCGCCCATCCTCAAAGCCAAAATGAAAGATTTGGCCTATCTTATATATACTTCCGGGTCAACTGGCCAACCGAAAGGTGTTGAGGTCACCCACGGCGGCCTGCTCAATCTGGTGCGCTGGCACCAGCGCGCGTTCAGGGTGACCCCGGCCGACAGGGCGAGCCAACTATCGGCTTTGGGTTTCGATGCTGCCGTTTGGGAGCTTTGGCCTTATCTCGTTGCTGGAGCGAGCATCCATCTACCTGATGGCGTTACAACCGATCAGCCTGAAGCAATCCGCGATTGGATTGTTTCTCAAGGGATCACCATCAGCTTTCTGGCTACGCCTTTAGCTGAACGTCTCATGACGCTGGAGTGGCCGGCGAAGACTAGCCTGCGCACGATGCTGACCGGTGCTGATACGCTCCACCACTATCCTCCGCGAAAGCTGCGATTCCAATTGGTGAATAATTACGGTCCTACCGAGTGCACCGTAGTCGCGACCTCAGGAACGGTGCTTCCCATCGAGCATCCGGACCGATTGCCAACGATTGGCCGTCCAATTGACAACCTCCAAATCCATATCCTGAATGAAAATATGCAGCAGGTTCCGGATGGCGAAGCTGGAGAAATTTATATTGGGGGCCCAAGCGTAGCACGAGGGTACCGGAATCGGCCCGATTTGACCGCAGAGCGATTCATTCTTGATCCCTTCAGTCCCGAGATGGGCGCTCGTCTCTATAAGACTGGCGATTTGGCTCGTTATTTGCCAGATGGTCAGATCGCATTTCTCGGTCGGGTAGATGAACAAATTAAGATTCGAGGTTTTCGCATCGAGCCGGCAGAAATTGTAAAAGTTCTGGACGAGCACCCGGCCGTGCAATCAAGCATTGTGGTGGCGCGTGAGGTCGCCCCAGGCGACAAGCGCCTGGTGGCATACTTCGTTCCGGCTCCGAGGGCCCAGTCTACACACACGGAGATGCGCAACTTTCTTGCCGGACGTCTGCCCGAGTATTTGGTTCCGGCAACATTTGTGAAATTGGAGGCCATGCCTTTGAACCCGAGTGGCAAAGTGGATCGCGCCACCTTGCCCGCCCCAAATGCGGAAAACACATTGCGCGACAATGTGTTCGTGGCGCCGCGTAATCCTATTGAGGAGCGGCTGGCAGCGATCCTGGCGCCGTTGCTCGGCTTGGATAAAGTCAGCATGGAAGACAATTTCTTTCTTCTTGGTGGGCACTCTCTGCTGGGCACGCAACTGATTGCTCGAGTGCGCGATGCATTCGGCATCGAGCTCACGCTGCGGACCTTGTTCGATGCTCCGACAGTTGCCAGGCTTTCCGCACAGGTCGAAATGCTCCTCGTTGCCAAGTTGGAAGCCATGAGCGAGGCCGAAGCTCAGCGTCTCCTGGCCGCCTCTGCGTCGGCCTGCACCTAAGGCGAATCAAATGACAGCACAAGCTCAAACTTGCCTTGCCTCCACCGAGTTGAGTGGCTCTCTGAGCCTCTACCACCTACTTGATCCTGAGGTTCTCGCCAATCCTTATCCGCTTTTCCATCGGCTTCGAACCGAAGACCCGGTGCATTGGGATCCCTTCTTGCATGCCTGGGTTGTGACTCGGTACAAGGACGTAGTCCATGTTCTGCACCATTACTCTGCAGAACGCACCCCCACGCCGGAGCAACTTACTGCCATGGGCCTGGCGGCGTTGAATCCGATCGCACAGGTCATGGTCAAGCAGATGCTTTTCCTGGATGCTCCGAACCATACACGATTGCGCAGCCTTGCGGCCCAAGCTTTTTCACCGGCGCGGGTCGAAGTCTTGCGGGCCCACATCCACGACGTTACCAATAGCCTGCTGGATAAAGTTCAGGCCACGGGCCGTATGGATGTGATTGCTGATCTGGCTGAACCTCTACCCTGCATCGTGACCGCTGAACTGCTCGGCGTTCCCGTGGAAGATTATGAGCAGTTGAAGCTATGGTCGCAGGATTTCGCTGAGATGCTGGGTAATTTTCAGCACAATCCCGATCGAGTGCCACGAATTCTAAAAAGCGTGCAGGAGATGACTGCCTACTTCCGTTCCGCTATGCATGAACAACGTCTGCATCCACGCGGCGGCCTTGTGAGCTCTTTAATGAACGCGGAAATTGAAGGCGACCGGCTGAGTGAAGAAGAAGTGATTGCAAACTGCATCGTCACAATGGTAGGAGGACAGGAAACCACGACAAATCTTATCGGCAATGGTGTCCTCTCGTTGTTGCGAAACCTCGGTCAGCTCGAAAAGCTTCGTTCTGACCTCTCGTTAGTTCCCTCGGCGGTTGAGGAAATGCTGCGTTACGAAAGCCCCAGTCAGCATACCGCACGCCTTGCTCCGGAAGATACTATCCTCGGCGGAAAGCGGATTCAAAAGCGCCAAGCCGTGATTGCGGTGATGGCTGCAGCGAACCGCGATCCGGAGAGATTTCCTGATCCCGACCGCCTGGACATCACCCGCACCGACAACCGGCACGTTGCATTCGGTTGGGCGGCGCATTTTTGCTTCGGTGCTGCACTGGCTCGGATCGAAGGTCAAACTGCCTTTGAACTGATGCTGCGCCGATTCCCCAATTGGACCCTCGAGCCAGAGCCACTCGTCTGGCGAACGAACCTGGGATTAAGGGGTTTGACGAAGTTGCCGATCCGTTTCGATAGCTAGGAGCCGGCGGTGATTTCATCCCAAGGCAGCGTTCAGAAAGGCTTCCCAATGGATAAAAGTGAAATGTCCCCTATGCCAGATGTAGCCCCTCTTTCCGAGGTAAAGCGCAGACTGTTGGAAAAATATCTTCGCTATGACGCAGCACCGATGGCTGCTCCGATGTCTGCGATTGTTTCGCGGCCTTCAGGCGAGCCTGCGCCTCTTTCGTTGTCCCAGGAGCAACTTTGGTTGCGCGAAAGAAGTACGCAGGGCATTCCTCCGCTTTACAACGAATGCATTACTCTCCGTATGACAGGCCAGCTCGATGTTCCCATTTTGGAGCGCTGTTTCGCTGAAATCATTCGACGGCACGAAATCTGGCGGACCAGCTATGACATCCGTAACGGCCAGCCCGTCCAATTGGTTCGCTCGCCCTCTGAGGAAGTCCGATTGCCAATGCTCGACCTGCGAAGCCTGCCTACCAGCTCAAGGCGAGAGGCGGAAGCTCGGCGGCTAATTGGCGAGATGGTCCGGCAACCATTTGATTTGAAAGAAGGCCCATTGCTGCGGGCAAGGCTGATCAGGATGGATGATTTCGAGTACCGGTTATTTTTGTGTGCGCACTTGAGTATCGTGGACGGGGTCTCAGTATATCAAGTGTTTCCGTCGGAACTGGCGGTGTTATACAACGCCTATTCTTCCGGCCGGTCTTCGCCATTGCGTAATTTGGCGGTGCAATTTGGCGACTATGCCTATTGGCAGCGGCAATGGTTGCAAGGAGAAGAACTGTCGAGACAAGTCGCCTACTGGAGTAAGCAGCTTGCGGGAGAGCTTCCCGTACTAAACTGGCCTAACGACCGCGACCGGCCGCCCAAGGAAATGTTTCGTGGAACGATCAGTCCTTTCTCTATGCCTAGGCAGCTCGGTGATGCCGTGAAAGCATTGAGCCAGAAGGAAGGCGTTACCTTATTCACGACCTTGCTGGCCGCTTTTGCAACCTTGTTGTATTGCTATACACAACAGGAAGATATCATCGTGGGGACTCTTTCCCCTTCTGGCCGGAAACGAACTGAAGTCCAGAAACTGCTGGGTTACTTCCTCAACCCAGTTGCAATTCGCTTCGACCTGACGGGCAACCCAACTTTTCGCGAGTTGTTGCGACAAGGCCAGAGATTGATTCTCGAAGCTATCTCAAACGACGACGTGCCGCTTGAGTTCTTGGCGCAAGAGCTAAAAATAGAACCCGATCCCAGCCGCAATCTTTTCTTTCCAGTGGGGATTTCACTTCAGCCGCCCATGCCGCAATTGGACCTGGAGTGGAGCGTAACTTCTATGGATATTGAGAGCGGTGGGACTCCTTGGGATTTGTACCTAGCCTTCATTGACAGGCCAGGCGGCATGATGGGCCGTGTCCAATTCAACACAGACCTGTTCGAAGCTGAAACGATTAGCCGTATGTTAGAGCATCTCCAGCGACTGCTGGAAAGAGTAAGTACGGACCCAGCGCAACACATTTCTGAAGTGAAATTTCTTTCAAACCTTGACCACGCGCCCATTTTGGCAGGAAGAGAATAGGGCCGTGCAGAAATTGCCAGAGTATCGAGCCGGCATTCGACCCGGTCCCGTTGATTTGTGCTTCCGAGGATTGAATCGTGGACGAAACAACAATTAATGAATGTGAAAACCAAGAAAACCAAGTGAAGTCTTCCGGTGCGGAGCTTTCTGAGGTCAAACGCCGCCTTCTCCAAAAATATTTAAGCAGTGAACTGGGAAGGCATACCGTGGAACAGGCTCGCATCAGCCCTCGTCCTTCCGGAGAGCTTGCCCCCCTTTCTTTTTCTCAACAGCAGGTGTGGCTCCATGGGCAAATGGCGAGCGACATACCGTTCTATAACGAGCCCATAACGATCCGCCGCCAGGGACCGCTCGATGTAACAGTGATCCAGCGGTGCTTGCTTGAAATCATTCGGCGCCATGAGATCTGGCGCACAACTTTTGACGTCGTAGCCGGCCAGCCTGTACAAACCGTACACCCAGTTCCAAAAGCGTTTCCTGTGCCGGTAGTAGACTTGCGCAGGTTTCCGGAAGCAGAGCGCGAAGCTGAAGCCAAACGTTTGGCGACAATAGATGCGCGGCGTCCGTTTGACTTGAAAACGGGTCCATTGGTGCGTGCCCTGCTGGTGCATATGGATGATGAGCAGCATCGTCTCTACATGACTGTTCACCAAATTATTTTCGATGCGACAACAGTTTACCGAGTCTTGCTTCCTGAGCTGACCACACTCTATGAAGCCTTTGCGGCTGGCAAGCCCTCACCCCTGCCTGAACTTAGCATTCAATATGCAGATTTTGCTTACTGGCAGCAGAAAAAACTGATGCCAGAAGCTTGGCCGGAACACACAGCATACTGGCGTAAACAGTTGGCGGGTGAGCTTCCGGTGCTGCAGTGGCCGAACGACCATCCGCGGCCGCCGGTCGAAACTCATCGCGGTGCAACTCAGAGATTCATGCTGCCCGTAGGTTTGGTTGAAACGCTCAGGAGCATCAGCCATCAGCAGGGAACATCATTCTACATGACTTTGCTGGCAGGGTTGGCTGCGCTGCTCCATCGCTATACTGGCCAGGACGACATCATTCTAGGCAGCTTCAGTGCCGGCCGGAAGCTGGCTGAACTTGAACCGCTGCTAGGTTACTTTGTGAATCCGCTGCCGCTGCGCGTCAACCTTTCAGGCAATCCGACTTTTCGAGAGCTGCAGTCACGTGTGCGAGGAGTAGTTCTGGACGCACTGGCCCATGAAGATGTGCCCTTTGTCCACGTTGTGAAGGAGATCCAACATAGACCTGATCCCACCCGTAATCCATTGTTTCAAGTAGTGATTTCGCAGCAGCCTAAGCTCCCGAACATCGTTCCTGGATGGGAGCTGGTGACAGAGGAAATCTGTAACGGAGGTTCAAAACTTGATCTGGTGGTTGTGGTTGATGATCGTGGTGATAGCGTTTTCGGTCCCATCATCTATAACCCCGACTTGTTCGATGACGCAACCATTACACGAATGATCGGACATTGGCAGACGCTGCTTACGGCTGCAGCAGCGGCTCCGGAAAGTCATATCGCAGACTTGCCGCTATTGACCGACGCCGAGCGAAACCAAATTCTGGTTCAATGGAACAATGCACGGACTGATTATCCAAAGAACACCTGCCTGCATGAGCTCATTGAGACGCAAGCGGAGCGGACACCCGATGCCACCGCGCTCATCTACGAACAGGAGCAATTGAGTTACAGCGAACTGAATGCTCGTGCCGATCAGCTTGCACATTATCTTCGCAAATTGGGCGTGGGCCCTGAAGTGCTGGTCGGCATCTGCATGGAGCGATCCATTGAGATGATCGTAGGATTGCTGGCCATCTTGAAGGCAGGCGGAGCTTACGTGCCGCTCGATCCAGCTTACCCCGCAGCACGTCTTGAGTTCATGATGGATGATTCTGGACTCCGATTCTTGATTACGACGCAGACCTTGGGGTTGAAGGTGATTGGTTTTACCGGGCAGCTAATCTGTGTGGACCGCGATTGGCCGGTGATTTCTCAAGAGAGCAGAGAAAACCCGTCGATGAATGTTGAATCACAAAATCTGGCGTACGTAATCTACACTTCGGGATCAACGGGTCGGCCCAAAGGAGTTCAGATCTCTCATCGCGCGCTCGTGAACTTTCTGGCATCCATGCAATCCCGGCCAGGAATTACGCAGCAAGATTCTCTGCTGGCGGTCACGACGATATCGTTTGATATTGCTGCCCTTGAACTTTATCTGCCTCTGACGGTAGGCGCCCGTTGCGTGCTTGCCAGTCGCGACGCCTCGTCAGACGGGCATCAATTGTGGAAGATGCTGGATGATCACAAGATCACGGCGATGCAGGCAACGCCCTCTACCTGGAAACTATTGCTGGAATCAGGGTGGCCGGGGAAGGGAAGTTTGAAGATTCTCTGCGGCGGTGAGGCTATGCCGCGAGAACTAGCCGAGCAACTGATTGCGAAAGCATCCTCAGTCTGGAACATGTACGGCCCGACGGAAACTACAGTCTGGTCCACTGTCCATCGCATCACATCTCCGGAAGGACCTATTCTCATTGGGCGTCCCATCGCCAACACCGAAACCTACGTACTGGATCGCAACCTGCAGCCTGTGCCGTCTGGCATTATTGGGGAGCTCTATATCGGTGGTGATGGCTTGGCGCGGGGCTACCTGAATCGTCCCGAATTGGATGCTGAGAAGTTCATCTTGAATCCGTTCAGTGGTGAATCGGGTGCACGTCTCTACAGAACAGGCGACTTGGCACGTTACCGGGCGGATGGGAATATTGAATGTCTCGGGCGCATAGATAATCAGGTAAAAATTCGTGGATTCCGAATCGAACTGGGTGAAGTCGAGTCGGTGTTGCGTGAGCATCGCGCGGTTTCTGATGCTTGCGTGATCGTTCGCGAAGATCTTGCGGGCGGTCCGCGCCTGGTCGCTTATGTTGTGTTGGCGCAAGAGCAGCTCTCGGCACTCGACGACATCCGCAACTTCTTGAAAGAGAAGTTACCGGGCTACATGGTTCCGCTACTTTGCTCGCTCCAGCGGTTCCCGCTAACGCCCAATGGCAAGTTAGATCGGCGCGCGCTTCCTGCTCCCGATAGTACGGAGTTTGACTCCAAAGAAGCTATCGAGGAACTTAACGATCCTATCGAGCAGATGTTGGCAGAAGTATGGACTGACGTTCTTCAAGTTCAGCGGGTGAGTATCTATGACAATTTTTTTGATCTTGGAGGCCACTCACTCTTAGCTACACAGGTGGTTGCCCGGCTCGAGAAGGAACTCGGCCTGCGCATGAAGCCTAAAGAACTTGCCTTCCAAACCCTTGGGCAGTTCGCGGCAAGTTGTAGAGAGCGATTACAGCAGCAATGAAGCCTGTCAGGTCCATGCTGCCCCTCTATTTCGGTCCGCCTAATAAGGCGCTTTTCGGTTGCTATCATGAGCCGCCATCAGAGCGCAGCCGAAAGTGTGCGGTCCTTATATGTCAGCCAGTAGGACACGAATATATCAACAGTCACCGGGCCCTTCGGCAATTGGCGGCGCGCCTATCCGACGCCGGGTTTCCCGTTTTGCGGTTCGATTACTACGGCTGTGGCGACTCCTCGGGTAGCAGCGAAGCGGGAAGGGTTTCTCAATGGCTGGAGAACATCTCGATGGCCATTTCTGAGGTCAGGTACAGAGCAGGTTTGACTCAGGTATGTGTAGTTGGACTTCGGTTCGGCGGAGCTCTATCAGCCATAGCCGGGGCCCAGCGAGGTGATATCGAGAGCTTAGTTCTCTGGGATCCGATTGTGGACGGAAAGAGCTATCTTGAAAAGCTGATTTTTCTGCAAAAAGAGATGCTGCGATTTCGCCCTAAACCCAAGCGTGATCGAAACTCTCAAGGACACATTGATATCCTGGGCTTTCCTCTGTCCAATTTTCTGTGTAGTGAACTTGAAAAGATCAATCTTTTGACGCTGGCCGATAAACCCGCGAAGAACGTGCTCGTAATTCAAAGTGATCAAACCACTGGCGAAGACAGTTTGAACGATCATCTGAGTCGAATAGGGGCCAGGCTGGAGCACCAGCGTCTCGAAGCCTCCCAAATTTGGCTGCCAACAACTGATGGCAGTTTGCTCGTACCTAATCAAGTGCTGCAATCGGTGGTTTCCTGGACTTCACAAATGCACCAATGCCAAACGCACTGCCAAACGCACTAATGAAAGACGCATTCATAAAAAGCAGACCTATGAAGGAAGAGGCGGTTCTCTTTGGGGAAAAGAAATCCCTGGCGGGGGTTGTAACCGACCCACCAACTACAGTCGGGAATCATCTCAGGCCCGCCGTGATCTTGCTCAATCCTGGAATCGTGCACCGAGTTGGCCCGGGACGTATCTACGTGAAAATTGCACGAGCACTTGCCGCGGCAGGCTTTGTAGTCCTGCGCTTCGATTTTTCCGGGATTGGAGATAGTGCAGTACGTCACGACAATCTTCAGTTTGAGAAAAGTGCCATACGTGAAGCGCAAGATGCAATGGATTTCCTGAAGTCAACCAGAGGTATCGAACACTTTGTTTGTCTGGGCGGATGCTCAGGGGCGCTTATTTCGCTTGAGACAGCTCGTTGCGACTCGCGAGCTGTTGGCGCGGTTCTGATTAACTATCCGGTTACCGAAGACGAGGATGGGAGTGCAAACGCTGACTTGGTCAATCGCAGAGCGGCCCACTACTACTGGAATTTTGCCCTGTTTAACCTGAAGAGCTGGCACAAGTTTTTCACAGGTAGAGCAAACTACCGTCAGCTTATGCAAGTTCTGCGACTAGAGGCAAAACGCCAATTTACGTCCAAGAGTGAGATACCTCGCGAGGCCACCGAGTTTGAAGTGAATTTAAGACAGCTAACGGACCGTGGTGCCCGCCTGACTTTCCTATGTTCGCAAGGTGATCCGCTTTTAGATGAGTTACGCAAGGCGGGAGGGAGCGAACTACAGCATTTGTGTGCACTCGGCAAGGTAACACTCGACATCATCCCGCGATCGGACCATACCTTCAGTTCCCTCGATGACCACGAGCAGCTTCTGGAGGTAATTCTCAAACGAATCAACGGGATCACCTGCTCGGGAAAAAAGATTATCAATACGCCTCAAGCAGCCTCTGATGCTGAGGCCGTCAGTGTGGGCGATTCTGTTGGTCGAGTCCTGGACTGATCTCCACTTCACGCCTGTAATCCAATCACAATTTATGTGAAACAAAAACACATGAACAAAATATACAAATTTAAAGAGCAAGTTGCTAATGGCCTCCAGGTAGGTTTTGATCTTTCCAGAACCTTTTCCTTGGAAGAATCCGCTATCTGTGCACAAGACCCCGGATTGCATGTACTAGAGCATGCTCGAGTTGCGGTAAGCGAAGGTTCTGCGAGCGGGAAAATTAGACTTGTCTCGCAAGCCCGTGAACCACTCCCTTCAACGCTTCTAGCGGAGGAGGCCCACTTCTACAGTCAATATCCCTGGTGTCTCAACGCCTTTCCTACTGTCTCGGAAGTGGTGGGTCATCTCACAGAAGAATTGAGCAAGCTAGACCAGGCGCAGGATAACTGGCAGAGATCTGAAGTAATCACGAATATTTTTCTGCTCGCTTGCACGATAACAGACACAATTGACGACCACCTGCTAGGCAATATCTACGATTTCTCCAAGATTGGCCAGGTCCTGCCATTCGCTAATCTTGGCGTTCGCGCTGTGAAAGAGCTGTTTGATGGTGTGGGCCGACTACGCGCGGCATCGTTGTCTCGGCTACTTCACTGGAGACAGGCATGGGGAGCCGCTGTGACTCAATTTCTAAGACACGCATTGATTGCCCCCAAGCCAGACCATGTTGTTCTTTTGCAAGAGCGCAATCGGTTAGTAAGCTTGCTGCCCCCCAAATTTCCTCGATCTCTATGGAGCCGTCGCCCCAAAGTCCCTGCTTTTTTTCGCTCTCGAGACTTTGCTCCTTTCGATTGTCTTGAACTGGGACGAAAATTTGTTACAGCTTTCCCCGAACGGAAACGCCCCGTCATGGTGATGGGGCTGCGTACCGCTGGATCTTTTTTAGCTCCGCTGCTGTGTGCTTATCTTAGCGATTGGCTTCAAGAGACGGATTGGCTGGCGGTTCGTCCCAGAAAAGCTCTCGCTTTGTGGGAGCAAGCTGCGCTTCGGCAGGCTGCACAAAAGAAAGCACGGGTACTGATTATTGACGAATCAATTCATTCCGGACAAACTCTCGCTCATGCAATCGAACTGCTTCGCCAGACAGGTTTTTCCGATGAAGACATCGTGGTGTTGAATCCAGTGGAACCCGCATTCCCCAAATGGAGAGACTCACACACTTTCCAGTCTCTTCGAAAAATGAATGTCATTACCCTGGAGCCAGCAGAACGTTACAAGCAACGATTGCTCGATTCGAGTGTGGTCGGAGCCTGGCTCGAGAAATATTTCAAAGCTCGTGGTTATGCAAAGGTCCGCGTTGTGGCGAATTCCGATCTCGACCCAAAGATACAGGAATTGAACCAGAGGTGGCGAGCGGAGTCACCCGAGAGAGTGGACGTACGCCTCAAGCGGATTTACGAAGTGCATCTGAGCGATGCGGCCGGTGACAGCGAGGTTCGCTATGTGCTCGCCAAGAGTGTTGGTTGGGGATGGCTGGGCTACCACGCACTTGTGGCCGGAGAAAAACTGACAAATTTAATTCCTCCGGTACTAGGCCTGCGTGACGGGGTCCTATACACAGAGTGGATTCCCAAAAGGGAACTGCCGCAAGTTGTTGCTCAAGATCGTGAATCGTTGATCGAGTCTCTTGCGTCGTATGTTGCTGCGCGAACGCGGGACCTGAGTTTCGGCAACAATCCCACGCCAGATTTGGCTAATGAAGGTCGTCACAAGGGCTTCGAAATATTGGCGAACTCTCTGAGTCGGGCCTACAACTCGAGGATGGTAGCTGCTTTAAAGCGCTCTCGAATTCAACGCCAACTGTCACATCAAAACTGTTCCGCTTCTGTCATGACTGACAGCAAAATGTCGCCTGGTGAATGGATCTTCGCCGGCTCCAGGCTGATGAAGACCGATTTCGAACATCATTGCCAGGGAAAGAACGAGCTTGGGATGACCGATCCCGCCTATGATCTTGCTGACGCAATTTTTCAATTTGAGCTTTCGGATGAGGAATCTGGGCACCTCATTCGCAGCTATGCGAAGCAAAGCGGCGATGTCAATGTCGAGGAACGGGTTTTCCTCAATAAGCTGCTGGCAGGGATGTGGGGCCAAAATCTGGCTACACTTGGTCTGCAGAATTCCGGGCTTCTGTCACGGCGCAGTGAATTTCATCGGCAATATGTTTCCGCCTGGAATTTCATGGTTAGGGAAACTATTAGAGAATGCGGCAAGCTGTGTCGGCGTCCACGCGAAGTTCGCTGGTCTACCCCTCTTGTAGTGACAGATATTGACGGCGTGCTGGATAGAATGGTTTTTGGTTTCCCTTCCACCACGGCTGCAGGCATCAAAGCGGTCTCCTTGCTCCATTCCCATGGATTTGCAATTGCTGTAAATACGGCCCGCACGCTGCAAGAAGTGAAGCAGTATTGCCGATCATACGGCTTTGTGGGTGGTGTGGCTGAGTATGGAGGCATCGTTTGGGATGCAGTCAGTGATCAGGAACTTGCGCTAGTAAGCCCGGAATCGTTACGGCAGCTAGAGGAAGTTAGGAATGCTCTTCAACGGATTCCCGGTGTTTTTCTGAACGACGATTACAGATATTCGCTGCGTGCGTTCACTTACCAGAACGGCGGAACCATCCCGCTTCCTCATCTTCTAATTCAGGATTTGTTGGCTGGCCTGAAGGCTGACCGGCTTCAAGTGCATCACACAGGACTGGATACGGCTATTCTCGCCAAAGAGACCAACAAAGGCACAGGCCTTCTTTCGCTGTTGGCTTTCGTAGGGGTGGCAACTGCTGAAACGCTGGCCATTGGTGATTCGGAGCCCGACTTAGCCATGTTTCGCGTCGCTCATCGTTGCTTCGCACCTGGAAATGTCTCGTGCCGCCGCGAAGCGCGGTTGCTCCGCTGCCATATCGCTGATCTTCCATACCAGCCTGGGCTGTTGCAGATCGCCCGAAAAATCACTCATCCTCACGGTGGCACTTGCAATGAATGCCGGGCAGTAGAGGCAATCCGACATAATGGCAACAGCCTTTTCGTATCGTTGCTCAGCGCTGCTGATCAGAAGCCTCGCTCACTGCTGCTGCGGAATTTGATAGACCCGTCGGTGCTGGCAATCTTTCGAAAGTAGTTGGGATTAGCTGTATTGACATCCTAAGTTTCCCAAAAGTGTCTTTCCTGACGGCTACCCGAAGAAGATCTGTTGCTTGGAAGTTTCCAGCAGCAGATTCCCACTCTCCCCTCCTACACAGGCCAGGAGCTGTTTTGGAAAGAGATATTGCGGGAATGCTTAGGATGTCAATAGAGCTGGCGAGTTCTATGCAGGCAACTGCGACAGGGATTCGTCCGATTATGCTGGAGTTTTGAAAACAGCTTTGATCGCAACCATCAAGAGCTTGTGATGTTTCGCCGCATTTTCCATGCCGCTAACGCGATCGTTTTCGGGCACTCCATTGCTCGAGTGGGTTCGTTGGTTCTGGTTCCTCTTTTCTTAAGGTACTGGTCGGCGAGTTTGTATGGGGAGTACGTGGCGCTTTTTGCCGCTGTGGGCTATCTATCCAGTTTAGACATCGGAATGCAACAAGCGGTAGTCAACCGGCTTACCCAAGCCTATGCGCGAAAGAATCTTGAGGAATATCGGTCTGTACAGCATACGGCTCTGGCCTTCTACGTTGTACTTGCTATTACTGTTACTCTGCTCGTCGCTGGCATCGCATGGCTCTTACCAATTCCGCATTGGATCGGATTGAAACTAACACGGCCCAACATTGCGACACTGGTGATTATTTTGCTTGCCGCTTATGTGATGTGGACGATGCCCATGCGCCTTATCACTGCCACCTATCAAACCATGGGCAATCTGGCGCGTTCACAATGGATTGCAAACACGCAACAGGTAATTGTCGTGGTGCTGTCCGCGCTGGTCCTGCTTTTTGGCGGAGGAATGCTTGGCATTGCCTTTCTGCAAGTGCTGACCGTCGGTATTACCGCGTTGTTCGTGCTTCTTGATGTGCGCTGGCGCTTTCCCGTCCTCTTTCCAGAGATTGCCGGAGCGAAGCTTTCAGTCCTGAAAGAGTTGACTCATCCCAGCATTTTGTTCTGCTTGCTCCTTGTCGGTAATTTGATCGCCTACCAGGGCAGTATTCTCTTGATCTCAGCAGTGATGGGAGGGTTGGCGGTAGCTGTGCTCTCCATTTCCAAAGCTGTAATTGATGTGATCCGTCAGGGGCTGTACAGCATCAGCTTGGCCCTTTGTCCTGATTTTGCCCGGATGGAAGCTCTGGGTGAATTTGAAAAACTGCGCAAAGTTCACCGCATGGTCGTCGCAGGTACCGGCGCCATTACCCTGGCACTGGTTGCCAGTATCTGGTACGAGGGTCCTCAGATCATCAATATGTGGATCCGCGGCCGTATTGAGCCTGATGCAATGCTGTTGCGCCTGTTCCTGGTTTTAGTGGCGTTCCAAACCCCTTGGGCTGCAAGTTCGACAGTGGCTACTGCAACCAACCGGCATAAAGTCCAGGCGATTGGCTACTTCTTCGCCGCAATTATAGGCATTGGTCTGGTCGCAGCCTTGATAAAACCTCTGGGCATTTGGGCTGTGCCTGTGGGACTGACGCTCGGTGAAGCCGTGGGTTGTTATCATTTTGTGATCAAGGCCTCATGCCAAATCATCGGCGAGCCTTACGGCGCGTTTGCCCGCCGTTTCTGGTTGGGCTTTGCCGTGGTGGCTGCAGCGGTGCTGACGACGGGATGGGCGATTCACTTCATGCTGCCCGGCCCCATGCTGTTGCGCTGGATCGCTATGGGCTTGTTCACGTTGACCGTGGCCACGGCATGCGCGTGGGTAGTGTGGTTGACTCCAGAAGACAGAGCATTGTTGCTGCCTAAACTTCACCCGGCGCTTGGAGTTTCCGGGTAAAAGCGGATAGCCACGACTCTTTCAGATCCTGTCACATTCTCCATCGCTTTCAAGTACATCGTATGAAAGCTTTCCTACTGGCAGCAGGCAAGGGCGAACGTTTACGGCCGCTGACAGACACAATTCCCAAGTGTCTGGTTTCAATTCAGAGCATACCTCTATTGGCGATCTGGCTTGAACTGTGTCGCAGGCACGGCATTGGCGAAATCCTGGTGAATACCCATTCTTATCCAGGCATAGTAAAAGAGTTTCTGAGAGAGCACAGTAAGGGTATCGGTGTGCACATCAAAGAGGAAGAAGTTCTGCTCGGAAGCGCAGGAACTTTGCTGGAAAACCGCAATTGGGTCAAGGACGAGCGGGATTTTTGGATCTTTTACGGGGACGTCTTGACCAACATGAATCTCACACACATGTTGGAATTTCATCGCCAGAGAAACCTGATAGCAACCATGGGAGTCTACGAGGTCCCTAACCCCGAGCAGTGTGGCATCGTAACCGTTGATAGCGAAAATGTGGTTCAAGAATTTACCGAAAAGCCGGCGAACCCTTCCGGCAATCTTGCTTTTTCCGGAATTCTGGTCGCAACTCCGCTGATCTTTGATGCGATCCCGCATCGAATTCCTGCTGACATTGGTTTCGACGTGTTGCCTAAGTTGGTTGGAAGAATAGCCGCTTATCCCATTTCCGAGTATCTCTTGGATGTGGGAACTCCGGCCAGTTACCGGAACGCACAATTAACCTGGCCGGGTTCAGGCGCTTCGGCGTAATAGGAGAGTCACCTATGATCAAGGGCGTGATCTTTGATATGGATGGAGTCGTTGTAGATAGCCATCCCAGCCACATGAGGGTCTGGAGAAAGTTTCTGTTGTTGAAGGGCAGATCGGTAACCGACGCAGAGCTTGAATTTATTCGGGATGGCAGGAAGAAAGCGGAGATCTTGCGATATTTTTTCGGTGACCTGACCGACGACCAGGTTCAGGCATATGGTGACGAGAAGGACAGGCTATTTCAAGAGGAAGTACAAAATCTACAAATGATTGCAGGAGTGCAACAGCTACTTGATGAACTCCATAGCACTGGCATTCCAATAGCTTTGGCATCCAGTGGCAGCTCCAGGCGAGTGCATAACATTCTGGATTCTCTGCGGCTGCGAGATTACTTTGCGACTGTGGTAACCGGAGATGACGTCGCTATAGGCAAGCCGCACCCCGCGATTTTCCGTAAAGCGGCTGCGCAATTGCAGATTCAATCATTCGAATCACTGGTTTTTGAGGATTCTGTTTCCGGAGTTCAGGCAGCAAGGGCCGCCGGCATGAAATGTCTAGGAATCGCAGACCATCACCGAGCGAAAGCACTCCGCGAAGCGGGTGCAGAGCGCGTATTCCTCAACTTCTTAAATGCTTCGCTGGGCCAGATACAGAAGTCTTTGCTTGAAATTCAATGACGGCTCGAATGAACCCCGCTCGCATCTTGCTTGTATCTAACGTCCGTCCTTTACGTGTCTGGAAGATCGCTCGTCGGGTCACACACGAGATACCAGGCGTGGAAATCTGCGGAATCGTGCAACGGCCCATGCAAAAACTCCCACTTGCGCAACAGCGCATTGCGGACGGCGCTACAAGAGCGAAGCATTGGTTCTATTCTCTGGTTGAAGAATTCATGCATTGGGTGTTGTGGTGGACCCACGGCGCACCGCGTAATCTGAACGGCGCAAGAAAATTCACAGTTGAGAGGTTAGCCGAGAAGTGTGGCCAGGCCGGATCGCCGTTCCTGCTGGCGGAAAACATTGGCGATGCGAAGGTTTTAGAGTTCATTCGCCAACAAAATGCAGAGTTGCTCATTGTGCTCGGAGATATTCCACTGAGCTCAGAGCTATTGTCAATTCCTTCACGTGGTGCAATTCGTGCGTATTATGATGAGCACAATCACAATGGAACAAAAGTGGGAGAAAGTCTCCAGATCGAAATTGAACACTTCACGAGAGGTTCAAAGACCGCATTCACCATCGCTCATCTCAAAATGCCGTTGCAGCCTTACGATGGGCTGGTAGGAATCACGCTCAAAAGCGATCTGATAGCCGACGATCTGCTGCTGCAAACTGCTATTGGCCTGCAGACTGCAAGCCAGGTTAAAACCTCCAAAGCCGTGATGGAGTGGATACAAAGAATCTACTCCCCCTACCTGACGCAACTCGAGCCGGTGCCAACTCAGACTGCGCAAGCAAAGCTCTCCCGCCAGCGCTTTCGCTCAGAATGGAAGCTGAGCGTGGAAACATTGTTGTTTTCCCCATTCGCTTCTGCTCGAAACTGGTATCGCCGGTGGCGCGGCCGTTATCCCGTGCTGGTTCTGGCACATCATCTCGTCTCAGATCGTCCGCACCGAATGGGTATTTCCACAGAAAATTTCTGGCAAGCTGTCAGCTTTTTGCGGAGACATTATCGAATTGTAAGCCTCGCCGAAGCGGTCGAACTCTTACGTTCCGGCAATGTGAAGGTTCCGACCGTCGTGCTCACCTTTGATGATGGCTATGCCGATAATTTCGTGAATTTGCGAGCAGTGGCTGACGAGGCAGAGATTCCGGTTGCACTGTTTATTACTACCCAACCGGTTGAAATTCAATGTGAGTTCCAACACGACTTGGCGCACGGAATCAAAGGTGCCCTCCCTTTGACATGGGACCAAATTCAATATTGGGGTTCTCAAGGAGCCGAATTTGGCAGCCACACTCGTACGCATCTTGATTGCGGCTCCGCGGACCGAACGAAATTAGAGTGGGAGATTGTTGGGTCCAAGCATGACCTGGAGGGTCATCTGGGAAAGCCTGTTGGCTTTTTCGCCTTCCCCTTCGGTAACCCTGACAACATCTCTTCCGATGCTGCTGACATGGCGTCGTCCGTGTATTCGCATGTTGCTTCTTGCTCTGGCGGTGAGAATCTGCCTGATAAAGCAGACAACCATCGCTATCTCGTCCGTAAAAATCTTTATTCCGATCTATGGGAGCTGGAGCTGGAACTGCAGTCTGTATTGGATTGGGTCGAAAGCATAAAACGCCGGTTCAGATTCAAGCGAGCTGAACCTGCCATTTCTTCAGGCAGAGCCACTGCCGCTTCTGCTTTAAGCACATACGCGAACAGGTGATCTTGACTATGAACACTTCAGTAGTGATCTCTGAAAATCTCAATACCAAGATTGACAACCGCACGGCACGTGTCGGAGTCATCGGCCTGGGATACGTCGGCCTGCCTCTGGCACTGCTGTTTTCCGAGCAACGTTTCCGTGTGACCGGCTTTGATATTGATGCCCGTAAGGTCTCGGCGCTTTGCAATGGGGAGTCTTACATCTTCCGCATTCCACCGACAGACATTCAGGCGGCCAGGCGGCAAAGTTTCTGGGCCACCGCCGATTACAGCCACATCAAGGAGATGGATGCGGTCATCATCTGTGTGCCGACTCCTTTGGATGAATTCCACCAACCCGACCTCAGCTACATTACCGCAACGGCCGAAGCTATCGCACCACATCTGCGTGCAGGGCAATTGATTGTGCTGGAAAGTACGACGTATCCGGGAACCACCGAAGAAGTGCTGGTCCCAATTCTTGAGAAAAACAATCTCTCGGGT
>Ga0207144_1017_pt1 | contig 38355 bp, 36 predicted proteins | sample Alteio_BWMinHeat_FD_153583 | JGI IMG/M metagenome (GOLD analysis project Ga0207144, IMG submission 153583) | Enriched cells from forest soil in Barre Woods Harvard Forest LTER site, Petersham, Massachusetts, United States -... | ecosystem: Environmental > Terrestrial > Soil > Temperate forest >...
CTTAAACAGGCAGAATAATAATTAAATCTTCAAAAAAGAATTCCCATTTGATCATTTTTCACTCATTCTGAACAAAATCAAATGATTCATTTAAACAGTCCGTTAGGCTTGAGAGCAAAAATTAAAGCTCCGTCTCTTAAAATTGAAGCAATGCCGTTCATAAACGTCCTATGCCTCGCATTTTTCATTTCCCTCTTAAGCGGGAAATATCTTTTTGCACCGGGGTTGATGATTGAACTACCAGAGAGCTCCGAATCTAGAATCAAAGGAAGCACCACAAGCGCGATACTGTCTGTTAATCAAGCCAATATGATTTTTTTTGAAGGCAATATTTACAATCTTGAAAACATAGAGCAAGCGCTTAGTGACTTTGTAAAAATAAGTTCAATAGAAACTCCTATACTCCTAGCAAAAATAAACAAGGGTGTCGATGTAGATATATTTTTTAAGATTTGTGAATTGGCACATAAAGCTGGCTTCAGTGATATACAACTAGCTGCAAACACAAAACATAACAAATAGATTTGCCTCAGCTAAATACGACTCAAAAATAATGATAGGAGCTCAAAAAAAATCTATTAAACTCAAAAATCTTACTTTAATTTCTTTATTAATCACAATACTAATACTAACAACAATTGCATTAACTACATCAATTAAAACTAAAGAAATAAACTCAAAATCAATAGAAAACAAAGCATTCATATCCTTTTATAGATTTGATGAAGACAATAAAAACTTGAAACTAATACGAGATGAACAATCTCTTCTTTTTGATTCGGAACCCATCTTCATTCCAACACAATGGAGTGAATCATCAAATCAAATTAAAAATACAACTACCGATTCTTTATTCAACGACTTTCCCCCGATTATAAAACTTTATAACGAACGGGATCTTTCTGTAATTATCAATGAGAATCTTGAAATTTCCTCACCTTCAGATATTTTAAACAAATTCATTAATCCATTTATTGGGGTTGGGCAAAATAACCCTAAAATTCTTCCTCTTAAAAAGAGCATAGCTCATGTGACAATAGAAAATCTAAATGATTCTAATATTGTCGAAAAATATGAAATTATGGATAACACGGATATCCAAATACACGAACAACTTTGGGTCCCTATTAAATTTCTTTTAATAATAGACGAAGCAGGACCGATAATGCCTTTATTTATGGTTGAAAGTTCCGGAATAGAACAAATAGATAATTTCTTCAAAGACACACTTTCAACGTCCCTTCTGAAACTAAGCTCTTTACCAGCTGGATATTATAAGATTTCCGTAGCTCCTTAAATTAATATTAATTTCACTTTTAAAATAATACAACCCAAGAGATTGATCTCGAGAAAACTTGACTTATAATTTTATAAACTTAATATCATAACAATTATGATAGAATCAAATAAAACAACTCAAAGAAATAATGGCCGCTTGAACTCAGAAACCGAAGTCAAAGGGCGCATGCAAGAGAGAACCGTTGTGCTTTCACAAAAAGCCAATCTTTCTCAACAAGCTAAAGACCACATGGCCTTTATAGAAAATCTTTCAACTCAAATCGGCTCTAAACTTTTTGCGCCAAAATTTCCTGCTCATGATGTAGAAGCTTGGGAAGCTGAAAGTAATAAACGGTGTAACGATGAATTTAATATACAGAAAAACGAAGCTATTATTGAGGAATATCAACCAACTATTGAGAAATTTACAATCAATGGAGTGCCTGTAATTGATATCAAACCTAAAGACTGGACTAACAACGGAAAAGTTCTTGTTTATCTTCACGGCGGTGGATACACCATCTACGATGCCGATAAATACCTTTATGCTGTTGTACCATTAGCTGATCAAAGTGGTTTTAGAATTATATCTGTTGACTATACAAAGTCGCCAAGATCGACTTTTATAAACACAATTAATGAAGTAGAAAGGGTTATTAGTGGCCTTAAATCAGAACACACATACAAAAGTGAACGCATAGGTTTGCTTGGAGATTCTGCAGGTGCTGGTTTGACCATGTCTGTTGTTGTACATATGCGTGATCAAGGAGAAGAACTTCCAGGAGCAGTCGCGGGACTATGCGGTTGCTACGACCTTACAAACAGTGGAAAATCCTATAACACTCAAAAGGATAATGACTTTATTTTAGATAAAGAATCCATGGCTTTATTTGGCCTTGCCTTTGCGGGCGATGAAGCATCACTGAGCAATCAATACGCATCTCCTCTTTTTGCTGACTTTAATAATCAACCGTGGCCTCCTACGTTGATTCAATCCGCTGGTCACGATATACTCAAAAGTGATAGTAAAGAGCTATTCAAAAAGCTCATAACTGCTGGTGTCGAAGTTGAACACCAGAAATTTAAAGGCTTAAATCATGGATTTCAAGCGTTTGTTACGGATTTACCTGAGACGGCTACCGCTATTGAAGCGACCGCAAAGTTTTTCAATGACAGACTGAAATGATTTTTATAATGACGGGTCACAAATTAATGAATTCAATTTTTTAGGATCACAATTTGGATTTTCGACAAAATACACGGCCACTCTCAGTTTGTGTAGAATTTCTTTAGAAATATTGATGTTCTTTTTCTTGATTTCTTCAAACAAAACTTCGGGTGAAATTCCAATTAGCTGAAAACTTTCTTTGTAACCTAAATCGATGAGATTACGGGCCGTTGCGATATCCATTTGAGGAATCCGCATAAAGGAAGACTGAAGGGCCTCGTAATCAATTTTCTTTTTCTTTTCTGACTCCATTGAAAACTTGATATTACTTATCCTCGGGCAGGAGCGCAATCAAATCACTTAATGAATCAAAGTAATTTTTCATATTAGAGATATCGGTCATTTCGCCTAGTATTCCTGAGAATATGCCCTTCTTTTCTGACTTTAACTTTTGAATTCGTGCCTCAATGGTACCTTCTGTTATCATTCGATAAACAAAGACAGATTTATCTTGTCCAAACCGGTGAACGCGATCAATGGCTTGTTCTTCGACGGCTGGATTCCACCATGGATCCATCAGGAAGACATAATCCGCCGAATGTAAAGTAATACCAGTACCGCCAGCTCTCAAACTAACCAAAATAACAGCAGCATCTTCTGCATCCTGGAAATCTGCCACAGGCTTTGCTCGATCCAGAGTTTTACCGGTTAACTGATGTACTGGAGTATCGGGAAAATTTTCTTTAACAGCTTCTTCAACACGCGCTAATAGCGAAACAAATTGACTAAAGATAACCACCTTGTGTCCATTTGCCAAAATCTCTGTGAGCTTTTCAATGAGCACGAGGATTTTGCCACTTTGGTCGGTGGGTACATCCATCCAAGGTAGGAGGGAGGGGTCACAACAGGTTTGTCGCAGACGGGTAAGAAGGGTAAGAAAACTTAGAGAGCGTTCGCGGACTGCCTTAGGAATATCTTCACCCAATTCTTTTACTCCATCTCTAGATAAACGATTATATTCCTGCCTCTGCAAATCTGTTAGGGGGCAAATACAGTCTGTCTCTGTTTTTTCAGGGAGCTCTTTAAGAACGTCGCGCTTTGTACGTCTTAGAACAAAAGGAGCAATTTGTTTTTTAATTTGATCGCGTACTTTTTTCGAGTCGTGAGATACCTGTTCTTCAAAGTGGCGCCTTGTGCCTAAAAGGCCTGGCATCAAAAATCGAAATAGGGTCCATAAATCTAAATATTTATTTTCCAATGGTGTTCCCGTTAAAACAATTCTATGCTTTGCCCAAATTCTTAGACAAGCTTGGGTGACTTTGGCCTCAGGGTTTTTAATAAGCTGTGCTTCATCCAAAATAACATAACCAAACTCTGTAGAGTCTAATAGATACTTGTGCATTCTAAGCTGTGTATAGCTTCCTATCCAAAGAGTTTGAGGATCGCATTTGTAAAAATCATTTCCAGACTTTAGTACCTCGACTTTCAAGCTAGGAAAAAATCTTTCAATTTCTTTTTCCCAGACGGGAACGACACTTGCGGGGCAAACAATTAAGTTAGGCAAATCATGTATCGCACGTGACGTAATAAAGCTTAAAACCTGTATAGTTTTGCCTAAGCCCATTTCGTCTGCAAGCAATCCATGACAGTTTCTGTCACAAAGATGCGATAGCCATCGAACTCCCTGTTGTTGATAAGGTCTCAAAAAGCTAGGCACATTGACCATGCTGCCTTCCTGAGGGAGGTGGAAAAGGGAGTCCTTCCATTTTTTCAATTCTGCGCTGAGTACTAACTTAATTGGATCTTCACCGAAAGAAGAAAACAAAACGTATCTTGGGATTTTACCGTCCGAATAAAGATTTAACCATCTTCGCCAAGTTGCAAGCAATTCTGTTTTCTCAGCCTCTAATTGAACCATGCCTACATTGGGGATTAATACGGTTTCACCGGTTTTGCGAATAAGGTCACAAGCTTCTTCGGCAGTCAAATGATAATCATTCACGTTCATCCTCCAAGAAAAGTCCAAAGTTCCTTCATCGGACCCGTCTAAATCAATCATGATTTCTGCATTTTGAATGCCCTTGTGCAAGGATTCAACACCTTCGCCAAAATTAAAACTAAAACGGTCCTTCCATTTCTTTTCAATCTCTTCATTAACAAAAAGCATTATACTGGAAACATCTTTCAAAGAATAATCGCCTTTACTAGAACTAAACTTAAAACCGCTTTTTCGGGCCATACTAGCCAAGCTGATAAGTTTTTCTCTTTCAGACGCATTTGTTTCTCCAGGAGTATACTCATCACTTTTAAGGGCTGGAGCTTTACCGTTGTTTTTCCCAAGCCAAAAAGCCTTAAAATGGAGACCTTGATTGGACAAATAAAATTCTAAAAATAAGTCACGCGCAGTCTGAACCGCAACTGCTGCGGCTTTTTTGGACTTTGGTGACTGCTCTTTCAAAAAAACACGATCAGGAACGTTAACGGCAGTTGATGAATCATTACTATTTACGTTTTTTGCAAGTAACCCTTCAACGTCATATAGGCCTGCCACAGCCAATGAACGCGCCAATAATTTATCTTTTGTTGATCCTCGAACATTAAAAGAGCCTTTACTCCACTCAATCAGCGCATAGCACTCATCTTGATCAAAACGTGCATGCACGATGATATCAGCTTCGTTTAATTCTAGCTCTCTGATCTCTCCATTGCGATAAATCTCTCTCCCTAAATTTAATTCCGGTTTTGTAAAAAAAGTTTCCCACGCATAAGCAATTTTTCCTCTCCAAGATTCAAGCGTTAAGTCATTGTAAATACGTTTTTGCATGCAAACTGCCATAGGTTTTAGAGGATAGTTTAAATTAAGGTTTTAACCAAAAGGGATGTTTGTAGTTCATTCAAAGATTTCGGTCAATGCAAGACTTAAATATTTTTTTTAAAAAAAACTACTATTTCTTTTCAAGAAAGACCTAAAACACCTCATCAAATCTAATACCTAAACTTTTTTCACAATAGATTCTTTATAAACCTCTTCGTATTTCGTAACGGATTTCGTCCATGAAAAATCCTTTTTCATTCCATTAACCTGCATCTTACGATACTCCTCTGGCCTTTCATAAAAAATGTGGCAGGCCCTTTGAATTGTGTCGTAAAGCGCCTTTGAACTAATCTCCTCGAAAACTAAGCCCGTCGCATTATCTACTCCCATACTATAAGGCACTACTGTATCCGCCAATCCTCCTGTTTTTCTGACAATAGGCACGGCACCATAAGTCATGGAGTACATTTGATTAAGCCCACAAGGCTCAAAACGACTAGGCATTAAAAAGAAATCTAATCCAGCTTCTATTAAATGAGCCAATTCTGCATTATAGCCAATATTTACGCCTATTCGCCCTTCGTACTTAACAGACAAATGCTTAAAGGTTTCTTCTAAACTCAAATCTCCTGCCCCTAAAATAACTATTTGCAACGATTCTTCTTCCATTAGCCTCGGAATAATCTCTACTAATAGATCCAGACCTTTTTGCGAATATAATCGAGCGACTGCACCAAAAATAACAATCTCGGGATCTTCCTTAAGATTAAAATACTTTTGCAAATAATGCTTACACTTCTTTTTCCCCGTCATATCGGTCAAACTAAAATTCTTAGGCAAATAAGGATCTTTTTCTGGATTCCACTCAATTACATCAATTCCATTGACAATACTGGTTAAATCGCTTTTCCGTGCTTTAGCTATCGAATTTAAACCACAACCCATTTCTGTTTCTATAATCTCCCAGGCATAGCGTTCACTAACCGTTGTCAATTTTGTAGCGTAAATAAGCCCTCCCTTGAGCAAATTAACAGAACCCTTAAACTCTAAGGCTGCGGAAACGGACAAGGTCTGTGGCAATCCCGAAAATTCAAGTATCTGCTTACCAAAAACACCTTGATAATACATACTGTGAATGGTCAACACAGTGGGAACAAAGCCCATCGGTGTTTCCCTCTCTGTAGTTTTAAGATAAACAGATACTAGCGCAGTCATCCAATCATGGCAATGAACTACATCTGGAATCCAATCTAAATAATAACAGATATCAATCCCTGCACGGCTCAACAACACGAAACGTTCGCCATTCCTTTTATGCCCATGGTTATAGATGGCGCTTCCAGCAAAATATTTGTCATTTTTTAAAAAATATAAATATCCACCATTAGTGCGTGATAGCCCCTCCCACACTTCGCATTCTTCCTGGTGACCTATACCCAACTTCACAGGTAATAATTTTTCGTGCATGAACCAATCGCTGCTTGGTTCAATTAAACTATAAAAAGGGCATACTACACGCACATCATGTCCCCTAGAGAGCAGTTCCCTCGATAATGCACCGACGACATCTCCTAGGCCGCCTGCTTTTGCGTATGGGGCTATCTCTGACGTTATCATTAAAATTTTCATTGAAAAATTCCTTTCACTTAGCAATCAAGTCTCTCCTAATGGAGAATTAAAATACGCTTGATTATCTATGCGCAATATAGAATAATGCAAAAATACTTGAAAGACTATTTTCCAGTAAAAATCACTTAAGACAATGTACCTAGTCGGCCCATTACATTTGAACTATTTTTTTATACACATCACAGTCTCTGAACAAATCGATTATTAATAATTGAACTCAGGTTTTAAGATAAATTGCTATTAAATTATGGAAGAATCCTGTCCGATGAAACATCTTCACTCTTACTGGAGGATGGAATATATTAAGGCGCCAAAACCTCTAAACAACGACCAAAAATTATTTTCCAACTTGCCCAAAACAGAAAATGACGAAGAAGCACTGATCTTATTCCGCAGTGAATATTCTTACATTGTACTCAATCGCTACCCCTATAATGCGGGCCACCTCCTCGTTGTTCCCTACCGTGAAGTTCCTTCACTTAAAGAACTTCCCCCAGAAGAACTTTCTGATTTAATGAACATGGTCATAAAAAGCCAAGATATCCTTGATCGAGGAATCAAACCCCACGGATTCAATATCGGATTCAATATCGGAGCAGCATCAGGTGCTGGAATTCCACAACACTTACACTGTCACATAGTTCCACGATGGAGTGGTGACACCAATTTTATGCCCGTTCTCTCCAATACAAAAGTATTACCCGAATGCTTGAAAACGATGTGGAGACACTTACATGCGTTTGTTGATTAAATAATATATATAAATGCCTACCAAAACACTCCATTTTCCAAATGCACGTCAATTAGGCCTTCTTTATTGTAACAACGATAATAACTTAAGATATGCTGAAAAAGTTCTAGGTGTTAAGCTAGTTGCACGCGATGACTGGCTTGAAGTGGAAGGGACCGAAAAGGAGATTAAGGATATCGAGCAACTATTCGAGCTCCTTGAATTAGGCAGGACTCAAGGGCTCAGCATCAAAAATTCCGATTTCGAACACATTACCAAAGCCGTCCTCAATAATGAAGGTGAAGAAGTTCGCAAGACATTTCAATCCCCACTCATCATCAAATTTAGAAACAAAAGCATCGTTCCTAAGACAATTAATCAAAAACGTTATCTCCAATACATCAATAAAAATGAAATTGTTCTAAGCATTGGCCCGGCAGGAACCGGAAAAACTTATCTTGCTATGGCTGCTGCCCTAAACGCCCTATTGAATAATGAAGTTGATAAAGTTATTCTAACCCGTCCCGCAGTTGAGGCAGGCGAAGCACTTGGATTTCTTCCAGGCGATTTAACTGAAAAAATTCTTCCCTACCTAAGGCCACTCTACGATGCCATGTATGAAATGCTTGGCGTGGCAGAAACCACCATACTCCTCGAAAAAAAAATAATCGAAATTGCCCCACTCGCTTACATGCGCGGCCGCACTCTCTCTAATGCGTACATCATTCTAGACGAAGCACAAAACACCACTCATGAACAAATGATGATGTGCCTTACTCGCCTCGGTAACAGAAGCCGAATGATTGTAACAGGAGATATAAGCCAAGTCGACCTTCCAAAATCAAAAACATCGGGTCTCAAAGAAGCAATCCAAGTCCTCGCAGATGTCGTAGGAATTAAAATTTTTTATTTTGAAAACAAAGATGTTGTCCGACATCCTCTCGTTCAAAAAATCATCGAAGCTTACGAATACTTCCTCAACAAAAATCGTGATTCATAATACGCTCTAACATATGTCATTCTTTACAAAAAATAATAAAACCAAATCCCTTGACAACAAACGAAAATCCAATGCTAAAGGTAGCAACTCTCATCTCCCCAATTTATTCAACCTCAATCAGATACTCAAAATACTTTTATTCTTCGCTTTTAGCTTTTTCATTGTTTTCATTTGCTTCGTTGGACAATTTCCATCCGGATTTCAGGTCCTTCCGAACCAAATAGCTAAAATCCGCATCGTAGCAGATCTTCCCTTCTCTTACATCAGTAAGATTCAGACAAAACGTAACGAAGAGCTCCTACGTAAGCAAATCGCCCCAATATACACCCTTGACGATCAATCAGCCTCAACCTTCCTCCAAGGCATTAACGAGTTTACAAAGAAACTAGACGAGTCCGGAACCGCCTTTAAAAGTGCCTCTAAAGAAGATGCTGCTAAACTTGCCCTAGCCCTCAGTACCGACTACGAAAATAAAACAAACCAATTTATTAGCCCCGAAGATATAACCCTTCTTCTCTCAAAAACTGATGCCGAATCTAGAAAAAAAATATTCAATGAAGGCTCGATTATACTTAAAGACATCACTCGAGAAGGTATTTTTAAACCCATGGAACCCGAATCAGAAAATTCTCAAAAAAATATAACGGCTCCGCACTTTTTCAGCATTCAAATCGAGGGACGTGATACAAAAACTAATGTCCTGTCAGAAAAAGACGCACTTAGAACTCTGAGCCTTAACCTAAGTGCCATGAATATCGATTGGCCACTCTCACGCGCCATTTTTAGAATTCTCAAACCCGGACTAAAGCCCAATCTCATGTACGATGCTTCCATGAGCAATAAAAAAATCGAAAAAGCTATCGCCATGATGCCTCTTGTCATCATTGAAGTGCCTTCCGGTCAAAGCATCATTGAACCAGGTAGCGTCGTCGGCCCAGAACAAATAGAACGACTAAGTGCCTACCGTGATTTTTTAAATCTTACTGAAAATCTTGAATTTGGATTCGATGCAACGCTTCGCGAGCGCACCATTCTAACTTTAATTATCCTTTTTGCAGCAATCCTTTACATGCGCATCGCCCTACCAGATATTTTAAAATCTAATAGAAAAATGACTCTCGCTGCCCTAGTCATTATCATTCAACTGACCATCGTTCGTCTAATATTTGAGCTCGGGGATACCGATCTTTTTGGAAAAACCCCCTACGCACTAAGCGTCCTTCCTTTTGCCGTCCCCATCGCACTAGCTCCAATGATTATCACAATCATGATAGGAATTCCCTTAGCAACCGTTGTTGCCGCGCTCACTAGTACTTTCTATGCACTTATGCTCGGAAGCCTTACAAGCTTTTTTCTTATCAGTCTAGTCGCTTCTCTCATAAGTATATACTTTTGCCGCAATATTCGCTTCCGCTCTAACGTCGTCCGTGCAGGAACCATTAGCGGCATCTGCGTGGCACTTGCTTCCTTTTTTGTTGGCTCATTTAATGGTGCGCCCTTCAATACTCTCCTCTTACAAGTAGCCTTTTCTCTTGTTTCCGGAGTATTTACAGGAGTTCTAATTATTGGAATTATTCCTCTACTCGAAAGCCTCTTTAAGTTTACAACAAATATTACACTCCTTGAACTCACTGACTTTAACCATCCCCTTCTAAGACGCCTTCAAATAGAAGCCCCAGGGACCTATCACCACAGCTTACTCGTTGCAAACCTCGCAGAACGCGCAGCCTCAGAAATTGGAGCTAACCCCTTAATCTGCCGTGTCACAGCGCTCTATCATGACATAGGTAAAATAATCAAACCTGAATACTTTGTCGAAAATCAGTCAGGCTCTATCAACCCACATCTTGATAGAAACCCATCTCTAAGCGCCCTCATCATCAAAAGCCATGTCAAAGAAGGAGTCGCCCTAGCAAAAGAATATAAACTGCCAGCAGTAATCACAGACATTATTGAACAACACCATGGAACAACAATGATCAAATATTTTTACGATAAAGCGTTAAAACAAACTCAACAAACCCACCTCCCATTCTCCAGTGATACACTCCCTTCTGAATTTTTCGACGACGATGAAGTCGACGAATCTCGATTCCGCTACGATGGCCCAACTCCACAATTCCCAGAAAGTGTTATCGTTTCTCTCGCCGACTCCATCCAGGCAGCTAGCCAATCTCTCAAAAAAGTAACCCCAGCCAATGTCAACGACCTCATCGACACCATCTACAAAGAAAAACTCGACGAACATCAACTGGACGAAGCCCCTATCACTCTCCGCGAAATTAACCTTCTAAAACAAAGCTTTTCCATCACCCTCCTCAGCATGCTCCATTCCAGAATTGAATACCCCGAAAAAGAATCTTCAAACCTCAATTCAAAATAAGCTAACTACGAACAAAAGTGTTGGGCAATACCGATGAACTATCACGACATCCAGATCAATAACCAATATCAGCGCCTCACTTTTTCTCAATCATCCATCGAAGCCCTCTTCAAAACCTTAGATTCTCTTAAAAACTTCCCCATCCCCCCAGGAGAACTCTCCATCGCCTTTCTCAATGATCTCACAATTGCCCAAATTCATAACGACTTTCTTAACGACCCTACCCCAACCGACGTCATCACCTTCCCCCCCAATCCTGACTTCGATCTCGCTGGCGAAATCTGCGTCTCCGTCGACCATGCCATCTCCTCAAGCCAAAATCTCAACATCCCCTTCCCCCAAGAACTCACTCTCTACCTCGTACACGGCTGGCTACACCTTGCTGGCCTCAATGACCTCACAGATGAACAAAAAATTACCATGCGTACCGCAGAAAAGCATGTCATGGAAACCCTAAAAAAAGCTGGCACTATGCCAGACTTTCATTTACTATAGCTCTTTTCATCCTATAGCTATGTTTAAATCATTAAGAAACGCCTTCGTAACCGGACTCATCATTCTCCTTCCTCTAGGATTTACCTTTATCGTCATCAATTTTCTCTTAAAAACTATCGGTACTCCTGCTAGCCGTATATTCTTCTTCTTCCTCGACCCTTCTCTCCGTCAAAGCCCCTGGATCAATCCACTCCTAGATATTATCTCTACGATTGTCGTAGTAATTATCATCACTCTAATCGGTTTGCTATCGTCCTACTTTCTCGGACGCCTTGTTGTTAACTTAACCGAACAATTATTCACAAAACTCCCCCTTGTTGGCAGAATCTACAACACCGCCAAACAAGTCGTCGATGCCTTCAATAAAGAAAAGAAAGCAATCTTTCAAAAAACCGTCCTCTTCGAATTTCCTCAAAAAGGTACCTATGCTATCGGTTTTCTCACAAGCACCTCCAAAGGCGAAGTTCAACACATTACTCAAGCTAACCTAGTCAACGTGTTCATGCCCACAACCCCTAACCCAACAACTGGCTTCCTGCTTATGATACCCAGAGATCAAGTCACCGAACTAGACATGTCTATCACCGAAGGTATGAAACTCATCATCTCCGGCGGTGCTGTCACCCCTTCCGATTTCGTCCCGAAGAAATCTGACGAATCATAGAGTTAATGCCAAAGTGTTTACTAGAAACTCAAGCCATCATCCTCCATAAAGAAAACTCTAACGAAAACTTCATTCGTTTCGATCTTTTCTGCCCAAATAAAGGGAAACTCTGCTGCCTAAGTCGTCTTACTAAAAAAAACCTAACAAACAGCCATCCCGACCTCTTTGATCTAATCACCCTTCAATTATCTCCCGCCAAACAAGGCAATCTTCTCTTCCTTAAAGACTTCCAAATCAATCGCCGCCACTCAGGAATCCCTAAAAACTACTCTGCCTTTTACTACGCTTGCCAATGGACCAAAGTTCTTTTGCTTAACCTCTCGTATATTGAACACCCTCGACCACTTTTTCTACTCACAGAAAAAGCCCTTCACGCATTTGAACTTTCTATAAATCCTGAATCTGCATACCTCAAAACCCTCTACCTCTTCACCCGCCAAGAAGGCTATCCCATCAAAGAACACTGGTTAATAAATCTCCCAGACAACCTACTCAATACGGCTATAAGCGTACTTCAAAGCCCTCTCAATCTTCAAACTCTCCCCTCCGATGTGGTTGAAAAGCTAATCGATCACCTTCACCTCTGGATAACCCAACATACAAACATCCTCTTACCCCGTTAAACAGAAAACCTCAGAGGCTTTACGCTCCCGAGGCTTTTCATAACAAAGGGGACCTTAATCTGCTTTTAACTTAGGAATAGCCTCGTCTCTCATCAACAAAGCCGGTAAAGAATACAAACCAAACGCTATTACAGTATTCTGCAGCCTACATCCTATGCTCTCAGTTAAAGTCATCCCATACCGATAATGATAAAGATCTTTCAGATCCGTACTAAATCCTACAACAAGAGAAAGAATAACAGGCGTCACAACAAGCATCAAATTCAGCAACATTTTAGCTTTCTGTTCTGATAATTTTAATTCATCTGATAATGCTTTTGCTATAGTCATTCCAATTAATGGAAATATTGACGACATGCCAAAAAATGGCGCTCCCAAACAAACCATTGTAAAACCAAACATCAACGCCGATGCAATAACTTTCTTATTCGGATAAGCTATCCCTACCTCTCTCGCGAAAAGATCCACAGAAGGTGTAGCTTTTTCAACAACAACAGGACAATCTACACGCCACCTCAAGCTTGAACTTGAGTCAATAACGATATTCCTGTCGAAATCAATAACACAGTCGCTATAATCAAACGCAGAGTCATTAATTGTAAAAATATTTTCTTTTCTTGAATTAATCATGGTTTTATTTTACTTTATTTAACACCAAAATAATTATTTTTTAGCTAATTCGGCTCATTATCTATAAAAACAAAATAAAGTCAATGTTTTTTTATTAATCACGCCATACTCATATAAATCTTTCAATAATATCTTCATTACTAGATTCGCCAACAAACTGACATCCTCTCACCCTTTAAAAACTAATCAACCTACCTTCCTAACCCCAAACAATGCACTTCCAATACGCACAATCGTACTCCCTGCCTTAATTGCCTCTACAAAATCCCCAGACATCCCCATCGAAAGCTCAGGCAATTCTGCTTGGAACTTTTCAGCTAACTCATCCCGCTTTATCCTCAATCTATTAAAAGCATACTCAGCAACTTTTAAATCCTTGCTCAATTGCGGAATCGTCATCAAACCCTCTACCCTAATATGCCTTAAACCCAACGCAATCTCCAAAAGCCTGTCCAACTCCTGACAACTCACACCATACTTAGCTGGATCATCCCCAGCATTCACCTGCAATAATATCGGCAAAATCCTACCAGTCTCCTCAGCCCCAACTGCACTATTTAACTTCAATAACAATCCCTCACTATCCACAGACTGAATTCTATCAAAAGTCTTCAACGCCAAACCCACCTTATTCGACTGCAAATGTCCAATTAACTCCCACTTCATATTCCCCTTCACTTGCATCTTTTTCTCTGCAGCTTCCGGCACCCGATTCTCTCCCACCATCCCTAAACCCGCACATTCGACATAACTTACCACTTCCGCTGAATACGTCTTCGTCACAGGCAAAAGCATCACACTCTCCACCCGTCGCCCAGATCTCTCACAAACCTCCGCTATCTCATCACGAACCCTAGCTAAATTTTCAATAAAATTTTGATACTGAATCATTCTCGACAGATTATCACTTATCCTCCCTTTCTCAAGAAAAAGTATAAAATTATCAAAAACTTAAAAATTATCTCTTACCAGCTCATCAACAACAACTTAACAATAAAAGAATAAACTTATAATTAAAAAATATTGCAATTTAATAAAAAATGAAAAACTATATATAAATAAATTAATGAAATCACTTGGAAAATATCAAGAAAAAGTCAAATTAATATCTATTGATATAAAAGACGAAAAACTGAACGGACTGTTACATATGCCAAGAATATGCCGCGGATTGATCATGTTCGTCCACGGCAGTGGCAGCAGCCGACTCAGCCCACGCAACCAATACGTTGCCAGCTGCCTCAGTGAAGCCAATTTCGCTACTCTTTTATTCGACCTATTGACACCTAAAGAAGAAGAAATAGATGCAATTACAGGAGAATACAGATTCAACATCAAGCTATTAGCTGAACGACTCATGCAAGTCACCGCCTGGGCCCAAAAACAAGAAAATCTCAATCCTCTTCCAATCGGTTATTTTGGCTCTAGTACTGGGGCCGCGGGCGCTCTGATTGCCGCCAGTCATTATAAACAAGAAATTCATGCCATCGTTTCACGTGGTGGCCGACCTGACCTCGCCGCCGGTGCCCTCAAAGATGTAGTAGCCCCTACCCTCCTGATCGTAGGCGGACTCGACTACCAGGTCATTGAACTCAACCAAGAAGCTCAAAAACAAATGACTAATATCAATAAACTTCAAATCATCCCAGATGCCACTCATATTTTCCCAGAACCCGGAAAATTAGAAGAAGTCGCCAAAGCTGCCACCGACTGGTTTACTAAATACCTAAATTCCGAATAAACTCACAAAAAAAGCCTAAACAACGATATTTAGGCCTCTCTTCAAAAATCAACAAAAACTACTCGTCGGCGTAGCGTCTACGTAACATATCTGTGAATGCTTCTTTCTTTATCCTGCGCTGGCGTTTCTCGCAAGGCGGAACAAAATAACGCTTCTCTCGCGCTTGAATAATAATTTGCTCACGATCTAGTTTTTTCTTGAGTCGGCGAAGGGCTTTGTCTATCGTCTCCCCTTTACGCATTTTTACTTCTACAGGCATAATAATTGACTAATAAATTAAAAGTTAACAGGCCCCAGAATCATCATTTAACACCAACAAGTCAACATTTTTTTATGAATATTTTCGATCTAGAACCTAAAGACCAAGACGCTATCATCAAAGAATTCGCCAATCACGTAACCCCAGCCCGCTGGAACCTCATAGAAAAAGTCATTGCAAGCCGAACACGCTACGTAACCCTCGTATTAGAAGATATTTACCAATCTCACAACGCCGCCGCAGCCATCCGCTCCTGCGACGGCTTTGGCATCCAAGATATCCACGTCATCGAAAACCGAAATAAACTTCTCCTCAACAACACCTCCGTCTCCAAAGGCGCCGATAAATGGATAAATTTCTTTCACTACAATGATCCCATCGCCAATAACACAGAAGCCTGCATTTATAATCTCAAAGAAAAAGGCTATCGAATCGCCGCAATGGCCCTCGGGGAAAAAAACACAACCATCAACCAAGTCCCTCTAAATAAACCCCTTGCAGTCATGATTGGTACAGAAAAAGACGGCCTCACTGAAACCGCCTGCAACCTCGCCGACTACTCCATCGAACTCCCCATGTACGGCTTCACCCAAAGCTACAACCTCTCCGTCTGTGCCGCCCTAACCCTCCATACCCTAACCAATCGCCTACGAGAATCCGATATTAACTGGCAACTCACCGCCCAAGCCAAACGCGAAGTCCTCCTAACGTGGTTTCAGCGCTGCGTCAACCACTGGGACGCCGTAGCTCTATCTATTTTAAATAATGGCTGATCGACTTAAGTAACAAGAAAACAAGAAATACATGGAAATAAAGATACTTGATGACGCAAAGGAAATTGAACTATGTTTTGATACTTTGCTAGAATTACGACCTCACTTAAATAATAAACACGACTTTATCAACCAGGTATTATTACAAAAAAAAGAGGGATACCAGATTGCTGCAATTATGGAAGAAAACGAAATTATAGCCTGTATCGGTTACCGAATCATGACAATGCTAGTTTCAGGAAAAATTCTTTATATTGATGATCTAGTTACAAAAATAAACCATCAAAGAAAGGGTTATGCTAATGCATTGCTTAAATATGCTATTTCTTTTGCCAAAGATCACGAGTGCAATCAAGTTCATCTTGATTCTGGATACACAAGATATTCTGCACATAAAGTCTACCTAAACCACGGGTTTCAGTTACATTGTCACCATTTCGCATTAAAGCTAAAATAATCATTGATATATAAACCTCTAAACCCGCCTACCCCCTCTTCATCTGCGCCAAAGAAGCACCCTCAACCAAACTTATTGCCTCTGTATTCGAAGGGTCAGTTGCTAACAACTTCTCACCCATCTTCAGCGCACTCTTATAATCTCCAAAATTAAAATACGCATTTCCCAAAGCTAAAGCAAAACGCACATCCTTGGGATACAATAAATGCAACTCCTCATAAGCAAAAAGCATCATTTCCCAATACTTGTTCTCTAAAGCACATTGCGCCAATAATATTAAGCCAATTTTATTTCTAGGATAGCAATATAACCCTTTTTGAAGAAATCCCATCCGCCCACTCTTTCGAAATGCATACGCGTTAAATAAAGCAACAATCGAAGCTATTCGAGCATATAACCTTCCCCAAAAACCTCGTCCATCATAAATTTCCTTCGAAGCACTCTGCAGTATCCGCATTGCCTCAACGCAATCAGGCGCCTTAAGCAACACACTTTTACAAATTTCTGCCGAATAAAGATACTGCCGCGACTCCAGACCCTTCTTCGCAAAATCTAGAAGTCTTTTTTTCTGGCCCTCCTCATCCATCACTTAGACTACAACCTTCAATTCCTGATGCACCGCCTCTTTCAAAGCCTTCATTCCCCGCGCAATCGTCTCCTCATCAGGTCCTTCTACCAGCAAGCGAATCTTGGGTTCCGTCCCCGAATAACGAACTAATACCCGACCTTCACTTCCAAGAGATGCTTCAAGGTTTTTAATCGCTGCATCCAAAATCACCATTTCAGACATCTTTCTTTTTTCTTCAATCTTAAGACTCTCTGTCAACTGGGGAAGAAGTAGAATATCTCGACGAAGGTCTGATAACTTCCTTCCAGTACTAATCATCGCTTCAATCACTTTAATCGCTGCAAGAAGTCCATCCCCTGTCTTACTATAATCGGCAAATATTATATGGCCGGAAGATTCACCTCCTATATTCGACTTCACTTCCTCCATCTTTTGAAACAAACTACGGTCTCCCACATTGGAACGCACCACTACCCCACCCGCCTTTTCAATCGCAAGATCAAGACCTCTATTGCTCTGTATCGTTGCAACAAACGTCTTCTTCGCAAGCTCTCCTTTCGCCAACGCATGAAGTGCCAAAATCCCCAAAAGCTGATCCCCCGGCACTATCTCTCCATCTTCGTCGCACATAATAACGCGATCGCCATCTCCATCATGTGCAATCCCTATTGTAGCACCACTTTCTTGCACGGCCTTCACAAATGCTTCAGGATATTCACTTCCAACATCCATATTAATATTTTTCCCATCAGGAGACACTCCTCTTAATACAAGGCTTGCACCCAGCGCTTCAAAAACTAATCTACTTGTCTCATAAGCTGCCCCATTTGCACAGTCCAAAAGTATCTTCCACCCCTTAAGTGCCCCCTTTGGCATCGCCTTCAATACATTATCTACATACCCCTGAACAGCTTCTTGAAGGAAAACGTACTCACATTTTTTATAATTCATCAACTCATCCTGAGGAACTTCCTCATCTATGAGAGCTTCAAGCATCTCTTCTTTATCATATAACTGCTTTTCTCCATGCCCATTAAAAACCTTAATCCCATTATACGATGCGTCATTATGCGACGCGGTTATCATCAAAGCATTATCCCCTTCAAGCTCGTCCACCCAAAATGACACCGCTGGAGTAGGCACCACGCCAAGAATATCGACATTAATTCCATAGGGGCAAACCACCTCCGCAATAATCTTTTCAAATACCTCACTCGACTCCCGTGTATCCCTCCCAATCACCAAATGGACCTCACCCTTCGGATGCCTTATCCTCAAATATCGTGCAAGTGCTATTCCAAACTTCCTTATAAACGCCTCGTTCATTGTAGGCCCCCCTACAAGGCCACGAATGCCATCTGTTCCAAAATATTTCAACTTCATAATTAAAAGCAACTATATGAAGAGGATTGCAATAATCAATAGCCGAATGTGATTTCTCGGAATCACAAGAAACCTAATAACTCCAGAAATTATTTTCGTCTTCCGAAATAGTTACTGGAATAACAAGTTCATCAAATCCATTTGCCCCGATAAATATGGAGCCCGTTCCCTGTTTTCCACCTTCAATATTTATATTAACATTTTTTTGACCTTCTGGAATTATCGCTTCCGGCATGATAATACTATCAGGAATGTCTGTAGTGATATCCAATTCAATTCCACCTTTTGGAGCCGGACTGTCGACTTCAAGAGCTAACACCGTATGTTCACCAGACTTCAAATAAATCGAGTCGTGATTTGCAGAAAGTGTACATGAATCTATCCGAAATTCACCCATAGGCATAGAACCATTATTACCCTCAAGATAAACATCATAAACCTTTCCCGCACGCAGAGCAGGAACCTTAAACGTAACCAAATAAGGAGAAACATAGGTAGTTTGAACCTCCGTATCACCAAACATAATCGTATCCCCACTCGAGAGACCACGTCCAGAAACCGGAATTATAGCCCCAATAGGCCCACGGTAAATATCAAGAGTACTCGCACAACGATTGCCAATTTTTAGGTCATAAAGACAAGATTTAACTGTACGATCCTTAATACTTTCAAAAACCTTTGTTAGGTAATTGACTTCAAAATAATAACGCGCCGTATTAGCACCAGAAGGCATTTTATACTCATAGGTAAAAGTATTGGGTCCTCTAAAGCCCTTGGTCATTGGATAAATTTTCCCATCAATAATCACTGAAGGTTTTATACAATCCTTATTAATATTCAAAGACACCGGGTATATTTCAGCGTTAATAGAATAAATTTCAGATGGATTCTGCGGAAGACTTTCTGGAGTCAGGTTATGAATAACCACCTCATTAGCATTTAAAAAAGCCAACGGAAGCATTGCTAGGAAAAACAGACTTATCTTCGTTTTCATAAATTATTGTTTTGAATAGATTCGCTAAAAACCTATTATAAAAATACTTCCTTTATGAATCTGCAAGCAAAAGCTGAAAAAAATAATTATAAACTTCTTTCGAAACCAAGTATTTTGCTTTCTGGTCAAGGTTTAAGCGGTATCTACATTCACGTACCCTTCTGCGCTTCAACTTGTGATTTCTGCGCATTTTACCAACAAAAACCACACCGACCCGACTTAGAAACCTATCTAGAAGGTCTTAAAAAAGACTTTAACCTTCGGCTTCCCAAAGGACCCGTTGAAACTGTTTTCATGGGCGGCGGCACACCCGGCCTTTTGCCTGCAAAGGATTTGCAATTCATCGGCAATGAATTAATGAAGTACATTGAAACTAAACCCAAAGAATGGAGTGTTGAAATGGCACCTTCAACAGTCAAAATGGATAAATTATTAGCAATGAAGGACATCGGCGTTAACCGAATATCCATGGGTGTACAAAGCTTTAATGAAGAACGCCTCAAATCCCTCGGCCGCCTACATTCACCCAAACAAGTTTATAAAGCCTACGACTGCATTCGAAAGGCAGGATTTGACAATGTTAACCTAGACATGATGTTTGCCCTCCCAGGACAAGACTTGCTAGGCTTAGAAGAAGATTTAAATGAAGCAATACAACTTAATCCCGAGCACATTTCTACATACTGTCTCACATTTGAAGAAGACACCGCACTTTACATAAAACTCTCTCAAGGCAAGGTGAAAATCAACGAAGAAAATGAGCATGCGATGTATATAAAAACATGGAACCTTCTCGAAGAAAATGGCTATGCACAATACGAAATATCCAATTTCGCACGTCCAGGCCATGAATGCCTTCATAATATCAATACTTGGAAGATGAAAACATGGCTTGGCTTTGGCCCCTCAGGAGCTTCCCAATATAGAATGGAACGCTATGCAAACCCCTCTTCACAAAAAGAGTGGATTGAAGGAATCAATGCCAATACTCCCAAACGCGTTGAAGAAGTAGCCCTAAATGAAAATATGCTAGCAGAAGACAGTTTAATATTTGGCTTGCGAATGAATAGTGGTGTTGATTTAGACGAATGGAAAGTTTCCTATCCCAATGTTAAATTTCAAAAATATGCCGACCTCTTTGACCGTTTAGTTAAAAATAGCCTTTGTGAATATTCCGAATCAAAAATTCGCCTGACAAAAACAGGACGACTCGTCGCAGATAGCATAGCAGAATTAATCATGTAGCTTCACTAGCCTTACTAGCCTTTAATGCAGAATCCGTAAGCTTATAAACAGACCTCCCATTAATGGATGACATTTTTATAACCATGTTAAGAGAGGGACTCCCTTCAACATCATTAGTAAAATTAGTACCAATTCCATAGAGAGGAATGAAGCGATTCTTAACACGTTCCTGGATTTTAAGGACACGCTCAACGGTAAGATTGTCACTGAAAACGACTTTTTTCTGTTTCGGATCAATTCCAACAGAGTCATAGAACGCAAGTGCCTGATCCACGAATGAAAGAGGATCACCACTATCTTGGCGAATTCCAGAATACGTTGCCGCAAGAACAGATGTAAATTCTTCAAAAAACGTTTCCCTAGTATAGGTATCCGTAAGAGCAATTGTATACTTATCACCAAAAACTTTAAGCCAGACCTCTAACGCCTTAGCATTAGAACCCTTCACACCAAACATACCCGCATGTGCCATAATCCACTCATGCGCCATCGTTCCAATTGGCGGAGTACCATAAGTTTTTGAAAAAAAGACATTACTAGTGCCAACGTATGTGGATCGCTGAAGACCATTTTTAGGCAATGACATGAAGGCTTCAATAGCAATCTTCTGAATATCATAACTTCGGCGCCTGCGTGTTCCAAATTCAGTAAAAGGACAATGATTCTCAGAAAGAATAAGACCCTTACCGTAAGTCTTTTCTTTATAAGAAGTTATATTAACCACAACAGGTACATCTTCAAAATAAGTTTGACTAATGATAGCAAGAAGCGGGACTTCAAAAAGAATAGTTTCATGCCAAGGACCAGCAATGCAAAGATCAAGTTGACCAGAATCCGTCAATCCGCAGCTGACGTAATCAGGGTTATAACGAAAAGTTTTAAGATACTCCCAAAAACTTGAAGGAAGCAATTGCACCGATTGAGCCCATTCCCATTCCTCATCAGTAAGAACTAAATTTCCAAGTTCCTGTATTCGAAGCTTTAGCTTTTCTACAAATTTAGGCGTAAAAGTATCTGATGGCCTCCGATTAGTAAACTTATAAGTAACTTTAGCCTCTGGATAAGTTATCCATGCCGCATGCATCATAGTAAATTTATAGAAATCATTATCGAGAATACTATTTATTATCATTTATCGTGGACTTGGTATCAGATAAGTTGACAGGATTGACAAAAAATAGATTATTATGACATACATAAAGAAGATGCAAAAACAAAATAAACTTTTGATAGATATTGTGAAATAATGCCAGCCTCCATTTTAATTGTAGAAGATGAAAAAAACACTCGGGATGGACTCGTTTTAGCGTTTGGGGAAGACTATGATGTCTATGAAGCTTGCAACGCAGAAGAAGCATTCAGACTCATGGATAGCGAAAACTTTGACATTATTTTAACAGACCTAAGGATGGCTGGTAAATCCGGATTATCCGTAATTGATAAAGCAGTAACACTTCCCAACCATCCATTTTGCATCATGATGACAGCCTATGGTAACGTAGAGATAGCTGTCGAAGCGATGAAACGTGGGGCTTACGATTTTCTAACCAAACCAGTGAATTTGGAGAAATTGGAAATAATCATTAAACGAGCACTTCGAGCAAAAGAATTAGAAAATGAAAATGAAAATTTACACGAACGTCTCAATGAAAAATACAAATTTCAAAAAAATATAATAGGGCAATCAAAAGCATTACAAGAGTCACTAAAGCAACTAGAACAAGTTGCACCAACGAAAGCAACAGTTTTATTACAAGGAGAGACCGGTACAGGAAAAGAACTTTTTGCCCAAATGATCCATCAAAACAGTCCAAGAGCTCGCAAACCCTTTGTGGCCGTTCACTGTGCAGCCCTACCTGCGAACTTATTAGAAAGTGAGCTTTGGGGCCATGAAAAAGGAGCATTTACCGGGGCTATGCAAAAACGAATTGGACGCTTTGAAGGCGCCGAAGGAGGAACCTTGTTCTTGGACGAAATCGGCGAAATCGATTCATCCACACAAGTCAAACTCTTACGATTCCTAGAAACTCGCAGTTTCGAACGCCTAGGCAGTTCAACACCCATCACCGTAGATCTCCGCCTCATTTGCGCCACCAATCGAAACCTAGAAGAAATGGTGCGCAAAGGCGACTTCCGCGAAGATCTATTTTATCGATTAAATGTCGTAAAAATAAAATTGCCATCACTAAGGGAACGCAACGAAGACATTCCAATACTAATTAACTACTACATGTCCCTATACGCGAAAGAAAACGCAGTTACTCTCCCAGTATTAAGCCCAAGCGCTTATGAACTCATGAAAACTTACGATTGGCCAGGAAATATTCGAGAGCTCAGAAACTTCTGCGAACACCTCGTTATCATGAAACATGGAAAAAAAATTACAGAATATGACCTAGACCCCAAATATAATCGATCTCTACCCGAAATACAAGGTACACAAATCAACATGCAGATAAAAAAAGAAGAAAACCTCAAACCATCCTCACTTGAAGAAAATGAAAAACAATTGATCTTTAATGCTCTAGCAAAAGCTGAAGGGAATCGCACAAAAGCCGCAGAAATCCTAGGAATTAGCCGACGAACCTTGCACAGAAAACTTGAAAAGTGGCCGGAAAGCTGAAATGCAATGAGCAATTTAAAAATCAGTAGCGAACACCATAAATTACCAGAAAAAAATAGACAATATGCATTCTTAGAAGCCTTTGCTAACAGAGAGATCACTCACATAATGATGATGGAAACTTTATGTATCGCTAAACGCGTTTGTAAAGAATGGTGTGATATTTTCAATAACCACCCAACTATCATCAAAATTAAGTCTTATGAAATGCTGTTTACCCCAATGTTTGAACGATTTGTTGCTGCAGCAGGAGCGATTGATACCACCACAAGCCAAAAGTATACAACGAAAATTTGCAATATAGATAACGCTCGAAAACTACTATTAGATCAGTCCATCGAACAGGAATATTACGAAAACACAATGTTGTCAGAGGCGATACGTAAAGCTACACAAGGATATAATATTCTACCTAAATCTGTAGCGAGTAATTTGGTCTTACCTTTAGCAGATAGACAATTGCTGCTATTCTATGTTAATGTTATGCTTCAAACGTACTATAAGAATCCTCTCATTCCTAAGATTTTAAACGTATACTCTTTCGCGAAAACCCCAGTCACTGCCCAACAACACGCGTTTGCAACTACGACTATAGGAAAGCTGTTACATAGAGTAGACAAAATTGAAAATAAACCCATCCTAATAAAAGCGTTCAATAATCTTAAAGAACTGATTATTAAACATAAGCTTCTGCCAATCGAGGATGGAAATTTGGCATTACGTATCTTAAATGTACCGGCTGACAATAACTACGATCCTTTCCCCGCCTATACAGTATGCGGCATTATGATGTTTTTACTACTTATAAATCTTATCCATATGTATTTTTATTGACATATAGGTTGACTAGATTTAAATGCCCCCTCCAATATTTTTTGGGAATTTTCAAAAAAATCTCATTCTATGTGTTGACATTGCTAAAAAGAATTCTAGTCTCTTAAATATTCTTCAAGCGAGCGTAGCTCAATGGTAGAGCACCACCTTGCCAAGGTGGATGTTGAGGGTTCGAATCCCTTCGCTCGCTCCACTTCTTAGTGATAATTTTAATCTTCCTAGCAGTGAAAGCTTCCCACCTTTTTTCTCTCCCAAAGTCCTTACCCTTCGAAAAGTACTTTTCACCCGAAGCAACACCCTGGGAATGGGTGATTAATATTGCCAAAGCCTTAGAAAACTTCGATTTTACCAAAACCCCACAACGAAGAAATATTCCACAAGGATTAATTATCGAAGGAAATGCCTACATCGATCCAACAGTTAAATTACCTCCCTATGGTTATATTCAAGGCCCAGCATACATTGGCGCAAATACCGAACTTCGCCCTGGTATATATATTCGAGGCAATGTAATTGTCGGCGAAAACTGCGTCTTAGGCAATTCATGTGAATATAAAAACTGCCTATTAATGGACAATGTCCAAACTCCTCATTTCAACTACGTAGGCGACTCCGTCTTAGGCTCAGGATCACACTTAGCAGCCGGAGTAATCCTCGCAAATCTTCGACTAGACCAACAATTTATCGCCGTCGATACCGGCACAGAAAAAATACAAACGAATTTACGAAAATTGGGCTCAATGATCGGAGAAAAAGCCGAAATAGGCTGTAATTCCGTCCTACAACCAGGCACAATACTCTCGAAGGGCGTATTAATAGGCTCCTGCGTCGCATTAGGTGGGTTCGTTGACGAAAAAAAACGTGTTTTTGCAGCAGCACCCATTATTAAAAACTAAAAAAGCAACAAAACTATCACAAAATAAAAGAAAATATTATTATTTCCTTTTATTTTTTTAAAAAGACTTTAGCATTGGGCCTCTATTGTTCTGAATTCTTAACTTTTTCACTATGCTTCAAGCCCTCAAATTTACTTTACTTTTTATGATTTGGCTTTTTTCAAACCATCTCTACACTGCAGAAACAATCAACCTCCCAGCACCAAATTTTTCAGAAGACAACATTGTAAATGCAAAAACCGCCATGCGTCCTTTTCATGAAACCCCCTTTCACCTCAAAGCAGAAATTCACTACCGAAATGAAAAACCTTTCATTCTCATTCATAACTACCGTGACGGAGATGCTGGATGGACCTACGCCCCAGGAAGAATGGAAGTCTCCTACGAAAACATGCTCAAAGCTTACCACGCAATTGGAAAAACCCTCATCCCCGCAAACGAATCAATCGCCGTTATAGGCGGCGGTGTCCATGGCCTCATGATAGCCAACAAACTTGCTGAAATTGGCCATCCCGTAACTATTTACGCTGAAAACTTTTCTCCAAATACTTTTTCCGATATTCATGCTTGCATTTTTATGCCTCTCTTAAATGCAAAAAAAACGACCGATTCGCTCATCAATCAACTCGAATTCATTTCCTATAAAACCTATGAAAGCTGGATCAATCCAAAAAACCATAACGGCTATCACGGCGTTACTCCAGTAGACCTATACCTTATCAACGACAATGGCTCTTTTAATCGTCTAACCAAAAACAGCTTCATACCAGAAGCTGAAGCTGTTACCATCCAATTCGATAATAATAAAAATATTTCCGCAAAAAAATACAGAAGCTTTATATTAGACACCCCATTAATTCAAAAAGAAATGATGCGTAAAGCCAAAATGCTAGGCATAAAATTTATATATAGAAAAACTAAAAACTTAGCTGACTGCTTAACCATAGATGCCGATGTTATTTTTAACTGCATTGGACTCGGAGCTAACGAAACTTTTTTAGACGACAAAATAGTCCCTCAAACTCACCATAGCATTTGTTTTCAAAGTCCTGTCAAAGATAATTATGTAATATATATAAACCATCTAGACGAAACCCACACCTATTATCTGGCAAATAATAACACAATAACAGTTTCAGGCACATTTCCTCCCCTCAACAAAAACAATTTCTCCGAGACAACCAATATCAAGCACTTACTCAAACGTGCAAATAGAATAGCAATGCATTAAAATCCCAACTTCCCATTTTAAATAGAGAAGTTAAGGTTCAATTTACTAATCTCTGGTAACCAATCCCAAAGCAAGCCTCGAAAATTAACTACTCTATAAAATACAATAACTAATCTCAAATCAAGCTAATGGAATAATTCGATTAACCCATCTAATAGGTAATAAATAGATTATTATTCCCGAATGAGATAATATTGACGACTGCGACAAATTAAAAAGAAAATTGCTCAATATTGACAACATACCTAATACTAACAGAGCGGACAGTACCCAAAGTACTATATCAAACCTGTGCACAAAATTTTCGGGCAAGAAAAGCAACATACATGATTTTACACAATCCAATACTAAATGAGTTAAATAATTCATAAAAGGATCATAAAATGCATTCGCCATTAGTCTTCGACCCAACTGCTTTGGTTCTAACATATTTGTACCTGGCAACACAGCAGGATCCAAATAACCTACATTATTAGTTATAAAACCCTTAGTTAAAAGCAATTTTCGTGCCCTGTCTTGATAAAAATAATTTGTAACGTTGTGATATTCATTATTTAGTTCACCAATTTTGGGATCGTCATAATCTAAATTACCTATCTCTCCCTGAAGCCTATCGACTATTTTCATATACTCTTGGAAATAAGCTTCCTGGAACATTTCATGACTCGATATAAAGCCAACTAAATCTTCAACGGTAATTCTTTTAAATATTGCATCTATCGACTCATCAAAAGATCTCTTATTAGCAAGAGAAACATGCGACATCATCTTATTTTGATTCCTTAGCCCCAAAATTTCATTAAAATATAGACTATAAAAAAGATAAGATGCAACCGATTCAGGTGAAGCAGCAGATACTAACTCCGTCTGTATTAAATGCCTTTTGAATTCCAAGATTAACACATTCAATTTTAAATCTTCGCCTACATTGATGAATTGAGCAAGCACTTCCGCTTTCTCCAAACCGACAACAGCACGGTCTGAACATGCAAGATTATACTCGGACACTAAGTCTAATAAACGAATCTTATCTTTTTTGGAAGCATTTATAATTTGTTGATATAAATTAAAGACACGCATTTTCATGAAACCCGCGTTATTGACGCCATCCTGAGAAGATAATAATTTTTTCATCCAATCTGCAAAATCACTCCATTGTTTTTTGTTTATCGTCAATTTACTAATTTGATCATTGATGCTCTTCTGACTCGACTCAATCTCATCAACATCGTAAATAATCCCTAGGTATTTAGCAACATAATGCTTAGCCCAAAGAGGGGTTAATTCACTTTTTAATACACTGATTTCTATGTCAAACTGCTTCTCACTTTCAAGCATAAGGGTCCAAGTGTCATCACTAACTTCTTCATTATCAACCATAGCAACTTCAACATCAAGCTCCGGATCATATAATACTTTACTAAGATTAATATAGTGTGATGCAGGCGATCTATATTGAGCTTCTCTAAATTCATTGTATTTAACAGCAAAACGATTTCCGCTTTCTGAAACAGCTACTTGCCTCTTCGCTGCTCCAGCAACGGTGGTTCCCAAACTCATACTTTTTTTCCCAGAGTCCACTACACGGCCTTCTCGCTTAAAAGTGGCTAAATAATGAGTATCACCAACTGACACACCATACATATTTTTTATATTATTCATAGCGTCGACTATAATTTATAATAATATAATGTCAAATCAAAAAAACAGCCTAAATAACATATCGATACAATCTATTGATTATCAATATATTACAAAAATCCACTATCGACTATTCAAAAGTAAGTAAATTATAACCTGAGTTCGGGATAAAAAAAAGATGAAGAGCTAATCTATTTTGACGGGAAAAATTTCGAGAATTTTAGAAGTAGCACCTGGGGTACATCGAGAAAATTCACAGAAATTTTGCACTCAAAAGAGATTTGAAATTCACTTTCTGTTTATCCCGAACTCAGATTTCTCAAACAACCTTAACTAATACTTGTTCAATATATTTTTGAAGAAAAATTAAGATTTGGCTATAACAAGGCTCTTCTTTAACAGAGATGCAGTCGTATATCACCTGTCCAGAAGACCCAAAGTGAGATCGTGGCATTTGAATTTTTTTAGTAGGTACACAACATTCTGCCCACACTGTATTTGGATAATATAGATAATATAGATAATTCAAAAAACAACTGTTCTTTTCTAAAAGAAGGAAGTTTTGCTTAAAAGCCTCACGGTACGATGTAAAGACTTCTTGCTCTAGCACACTCATTCTATTTAGATCTAGGTTAGATAAGCCATCATATGATTTAGATGCCTCACGCATTTGATCAATTATCCCGCTTATCTTTTTTATATTTGAATCAATTAAGATTGTTTTCATAACATCGAGAAAAATTTTGCTATGAGAACTGAGTATTTGAAAATTATTTTCATATGCTATTCTTCCTTCGCTATAACCAAACTTATAAATACCAGTCAATACTGTTCCATACTTTTCTAACAAGAACATCGTTTCAGCATCATAAAGTGACTCATGGGTGATTGCAGGCATATCTAGGTCTGCATACATAGCATATAACACACCTTCTGTTACTATTTCATGATAAATTGCGATAAGACGAAGAAGATCTATTCGAAAATATACAGGAAGCATGGTATTCAATATCTCTTCATGTTCCTGCACAAGTAAAAGGGATCCAACATCTTTCAGGATAATAGGTGTTGTCAAATTGTTATCCTCTGAACAACTATTTACAAGCTCCAGTGTATTGTCGATTGCTTGTTGTGAGACTAATGTTTTATCATACCAAAGTTGTATGACGGTAAATTGTGGATTCTTGATAGCCCAATCAATAAGCGTAGCTATAATCTCGGTTTTCTTCTTTAAAGGAAATATATATTCTTCATCTAGACTTATTTCTTTATTGATCCAGAATAGATTAATAGAGAAAGGATAATCCTTTTGTTCACAAATTTTATTTTCATCAAAGGCATAAATCATTTCATTTTGACTTACGGTAATTAATAAAAATAGCATAAACCCAAACGACATAATTTTATTTTTTAAAATATTCATAAGAATGTATTTTATGAATATACACAATTAAGTCAATAACTTCATGTATATTTAATCCCAAAATCTCACTATCTATGTGATATGAATAGATAATACCTAAGCTCAAAATCGAAATGCAACAGTAGTTTACCGTATTTGGTCATACTGTTGCACTTCGATTTTGAACTTAGGTATTACGTAAGTTCAAAAAGTTTGGGCTTAATTATTGTAAATCTCTCTCGAAATTTTTAACGCTCGCTATACGAACGACTCCTGCCTTCACGACGGCCACCCCTATCATCGCGACCAGAAGAACGCGGTGCTCTAGCCTCAGTAGCCTCGTAAGGTATTCCCTTTGCCTCGCATAAAGCAGCTTTACGACTAAGTCTCACCCGACCTTTGTCATCAACCCCAATACACTTAACCACCATCTCATCACCCTCCCTGCAAACCTCTTCAACTCTGTCAACACGAGTTTCAGCAAGCTCAGAAACATGCACCAAACCTTCCTTCCCCGGCATACACTCCACAAATGCACCAAATTCCTTCACAGAACGCACAACTCCACGGTAAGTCTTCCCAACTTCAATCTCTCCAACAGAAAGTTCAATCTCCTCAACCGCACGCTTAAGCGCTTCTTCATCGTTACTAAATACCAAAATTCGTCCACTATTATCTTCATTAATATCTATAAGTGCTCCCGTTACTTCAGTAATCCGCTTAATATTCTTACCCCCAGGACCAATCAACGCACCTATCTTATCCGGAGAAATCTGCATCTGCTGAATCCGCGGCGCATACTTCTTAAGCCCCTCTCTTGACTGAGGAATCGTCTCCGACATAATATCTAAAATCTTAAGCCGAGCCTCACGACACTGCATCACTGCCTCTTTCGCTATCTCAATCGGCAACCCTTTAATCTTAAGATCCAATTGAAACCCAGTAATCCCCTCACGGCTACCAGCAATTTTAAAGTCCATATCCCCAAAATGGTCCTCAGCACCAAGAATATCAGTAAGAATCGAATACTTAGTAATCTTTCCATTACTATCCGATTCCGTGATTAATCCAGTCGAAATACCAGCCACTGGTGCAATAATCGGAACACCCGCATCCATAAGCGCCAAACAACCACCACACACCGACGCCATCGAACTCGAACCATTCGACTCTAAAATTTCAGAAATTAAACGAATCGAATACGGAAACTCATCCTCCGGCGGTACCACTGGAAGAAGCGATCGCTCTGCAAGCGCTCCATGCCCAATTTCTCGACGCCCAGTCATCCCAAAACGTCCCGTCTCCCCGACACAAAATGGAGGAAAATTATAATGAAGAATAAAAGACTTCGATTGAGCCCCACCAGTTAAAGCATCAAGCTCCTGCACATCCTTACTGGTCCCCAAAGTTGCAAGAACCATAGACTGTGTCTCACCACGTTCAAACAACGATGATCCGTGAACACGCGGCAATATGTCAATCTGCGCACTGATAGGCCTCAAATCTTTACAACCACGACCATCCGCCCGTTTATCAGCATGTAAAATATTCTGACGATAGACCTCTTCCTGAAGCTCTTCAAAAGCCAAATTAATATCGACAAGCTTAAGATTCTCAGCCCCAAATTTCTCAGTCGCTGCCTTCGTTACCTCTTCCTTAAGCACCTTAACCGCCTCAGCACGCTCTGCCTTATTATCTTGAAAAACTGCCGCAAGCAATCTCCCCTTCGTAGCCTCAGTACAAAATTTCAGTACTTCAGGATCAACCGTTGTAAGCTCAAACTCTTTCTTCTTCGGATTAACCATTCTCGCAAGCTCCTTCTGCGCCGCAATAATAGGCTGAATCCTCTGATGTGCAAACTCAAGCGCCTCAATAAAACGCTCCTCAGCAAGCTGATCCGCACTCCCCTCAATCATCATAACATCATTCTCATTTCCAACATAAATAAGGTCCAAACGTGAATCAAAAAGCTGCTCATTTGTCGGATTCACCACAAACTCACCATTAATATCACCAACACGAATACACGCTATAGGGCCATTAAATGGTATATTCGAACACATTAAAGCCGCAGACGCTCCATTAACCATCAACACATCAGGTTCATTCACAAGATCGGCAGCCAAAAGCATCCCAATAACTTGCACCTCATTCATAAACCCCTTCGGAAACAAAGGACGAAGCGGACGATCACAAAGACGTCCCGTCAAAATCTCCTTCTCACTCGGCCGCCCCTCTCGCTTAAAATACCCACCCGGGAACCGCCCAGCCGCTGCAAACTTTTCCCTGTAATCTACAGTCAACGGAAAATAATCCTGATCCGGCCTCAACGACTCCGCTGCCGTAACACTCACGAAAACGCAAGTCTCTCCCAATGTAATAGTTACCGATCCATTAGCCTGCTTAGCAAGCGATCCTGTCGATAAAGTAATTCCTAACTCTTCTATAGTTACCGTATATTTCTGATTTGTCATTGTAATGCATGTGTACTCTCTGATAAGAGCAAGACGTTCTTTAGGGTTGAATGTGAAAATGATAAGACTCTACTCAAGCATTTTATTAGTATCCGCTTAAATAAAACCATCGATTTAAATTTAAAATATTCCTTAATAAAATTTATCGGCGAATATTAAGCTGTTTAATAAGCTCTTGATACTTACCTAGGTTATGTTTCTTTAAGTAATTAAGCAGCTTTCGTCTACGATTACTGAGCTCAATAAGACCTAGACGTGAATGAAGATCCTTACGATGCACCTTGAGATGCTCAGTTAAATGCGCAATACGCGCAGTGAATATCGCAATCTGAACCTCAGATGACCCAGTATCCTTAGAATGGGCCTGAAATTCTTTTATAATTGGTTCCTTATTAACAGTTTTTACAGACATTTTTATTCTTTCTTTTCATAATTTTAGGACTTTAAATATCTAAAGCCGAAATCCCAGCCACTCGCCACAACCTCCGCTCAACTAAGACCCGTTTAAGTCTTAGAAAATTATGGAATGAGCCCCTCTCACCAGAGAAAACCCTTTCTAACGCGATAGATACTAGTAGGCTAATCAATCACTAAACGCAAGGAAAAATTCGATATTTTTTAAACCACTTAAGTCTTCACCTATACCCTACCGATTCAGCCCCAGCAAGAACTCCGTATTACTCTTCGTCTTCTTAATTCTCTGAATAAGCATCTCCATAGCCTCAACAGGCGGAACCCCCTTCATAGCACGACGTAGAGAATAAATCTTTTCTATTTCATCCGGATGGTAAATAAGCTCTTCCTTACGCGTTCCACTCTTATCCATACTAAGCGACGGAAATATTCGCTTACCCACTAATTCACGGTCTAAATGAAGCTCCATATTACCCGTTCCCTTAAATTCTTCAAAGATTACGTCATCCATACGGCTTCCAGTCTCAATAAGCGCTGTACCAAGAATTGTCAAACTACCCCCATTTTCAATGTTGCGCGCAGACCCAAAGAACCGCTTAGGCTTCTGCAACGCATTGGCCTCAACTCCCCCTGATAAAATCTTCCCACTGCTGGGCATCAACGTATTATACGCACGCGCAAGTCGTGTAATCGAATCCAATAAAATAATTACATCTTTTCCGCACTCAACCAACCGACGAGCCTTCTCAATAACCATCTCAGCCGCATGAACGTGGCTAGCTGCGGGTTCATCAAATGTCGAGCTAATCACTTCACCCTTAACCTGACGCCTAAAATCCGTAACCTCCTCAGGACGCTCATCTATCAGTAATACTATCAAATGCGCCTCCGGCTTGTTCACCGCAATCGCATGCGCAATGCCTTGAAGAAGCACTGTCTTACCCGTTCTCGGTGGAGCAACAATCAAACCACGTTGACCCAGTCCAATCGGAGTGAGAATGTCAACAACCCTCATTGAAATATTATCCCAAGTAGCCTCCGGGCTCGTCTCAAGCAGCAAACGTCTGGTCGGATAGTACGGTACAAGATCCTCAAAAGGAATCCGCTTAGCTACTTCCTCAGGATCATCATCCATCACCTTGGTCAACCTTACGGCAAATGGACAAGTCTCACCTTCTCTCGGAGGATGCACCTGAACCTCTACCTCATGGCCTCGCAAAAGACCATACTCCTTCATCATCAACTCAGGAATAAACGTACTAAAATCCTTAATAGCGTAATTATTGTTCGCATAGACAACAAGACCATTACCATCAATCAGTTCAACAATCCCCTTCACAATAATCGGCCGCTTCCACTCTTTTGCCCAATTCAAGGCCTGCAGTAACAAAGTCCGACGGTGCGGAATCTTATCATGCTCAATCCCTAACAAAGATATCTTCTCTACAAGCTCCTGCAGCGGAAGCTCATAAAGCTCATTAAAATACATTGGACTAGAACTTCCCGCAATTTCATCAGCCAACGCCCGAAGCGCATCCCTATTCTTAAAAACTTCAAAATTCGCAAGATTCCCTATCACCAATCCCCCCAAAAGATCCGGACCACTCGAACGAAGCCGATCACCTTTCGGCTTTTGCATCATTGGTGCCTGTGGCTTCCGTGCAGGCTGCTGTTGCTGAGCCTGCTGTCCATACCGCTGCTGAGGATGCTGATGCCTAGGCTGCTGCCCATGCCCCCCTGCCTGCCTCTGCTGATGATGCGCATGCTGCTGATACCTCTGTTGCTGTTGTTGATGAGACTGCTGTGGCCTATTTGGCTGGAAATCCGGCCGTCTGTTATTTGAAAATCTCGGACGCTCTTCCCCCCTTCCTTCTTCACGCCTCTCGACTCTCTCATCCTCGAAGCGAGCCTCTCTTCTACTCTGCTCTTGAGGCTCTCTCGACTCTCCAGGTTCTTCTTGCCGCCGCTCAGAAACATCTTCCGGAGAAAAACTAAAAACTTCCTGTGTCGTCCGCTTCTCTTCAACGCTCCCTAACTCAGCTCCTGCCTCTCTAGATCCTCCCTCCTCCGGTTTAACCACCGCTTCGACTTGCTTACGCACCGGCCGCCCACGCCTCACTTTCGAAATCCCATCACCTGGCAAATTATGTGATTCTAAAGAACTAGAATCAGAAATTACTGGATACCCTTCATTAGTACTCATAAGTCAATATATTTTATGATGTTTAAAAAAACTTGAATTCAAAAAGCTAAAATCACAACGTTCGTTATACCTAATGTTACCCTCTTAGCGTCTGGACAAGTTCACAAATCTGCGTACAAAGTGTTTCGATATTTTCATTGTTGTAGATAACATAATCAGCACGCTTTTCCTTTTGTTCTAGCGACAGCTGAGAGGCAATTCTAGACTCCACATCCCCTAGATCCAACCCTTTCCGAGCCGATCTAGATAACTGCAAATCATTTCGTGCAGACAAACATATAATAATATCACACTCACTTTCAAGATTTTTTTCAAAAAGAAGCGGAATTTCTACGGCCCACCACTCCCCAGGCGCTCCAGCAATATATTTATCCCGCAGTAACTTTACCCTCGGATGCACCAAATTCTCAAGCCAAAGACGCTCTTCACTGTTCCCAAAAACCCTTTTCGCTAAAAATGATCTATCAACTTCACCACCTTCCGCCAAAACCTCTTTGCCAAAATGCTCTCTTAGAGCATCCTTAACCTCTTGATCATTAAGATAGATCTCCTTAACTAAGTCATCGCTATCAAGAGTCCGAAAACCTAACTCCTTGAAAATCTCCACCGCCGTAGACTTCCCACAACCTACCCCTCCTGTAATTCCGATGATCATCCGAGCATTCTCGCCTATTATCAAGCTCTTGTCACACTAAAAATATCAATACAAAAAAACTACTTAGAATACCGCAATTCCAAGTAGTTGTAAAAAAGCTGATTCAAAAATATACTTTTAACTTTTGATTTAAACCCCTTCCTTTAACAATGAAGATATGAAACCATAGCAACAAAAGCAGCAAGCAGTACGGTTGTAACCTTGCGATTGAAAATATCCTTTTCAGCATTTGCTGCGCGCTTATACGCGTCAACCATTCTTCCATCAGAAGTCATTTCATTAACTCTTTGGAACAAGTTAACCTTTATTCCCATCGCGTTTGCCACTCGACCAAACGGATCAACTAACAAAATATCGGTCACTCGACTCAAAAAATTTCGCTGAGAATCCGATAACACGCCTACTTTATATTTATCAATTCCACAAAGCGTGCCTAACACATTCACCTGACGTCCGCTATAATCTTGACTGCCGAAAAGACAACTACCATTTTTCATATTTTTAATTTATTAATTGTTAATATTCTATATTAAACAATATATTTTATATAAAAGCCATTTTATATTATTAAATTAATATGTCAATAAAATTAATTAACTCAATTTCAAGACACAAATTTAGCTTAATACTTCCTCCTCAAACTCGTCGCAACAATACCAAGCTCTTCGCGATACTTCGCCACGGTTCGACGAGCTATTGTAATCCCTTTTTCGCTTAAAATCTCCACAATCTTCTGGTCACTATACGGCTTACTGACTGGCTCTGACTGGACAATCTTAGCAATCTCTTCTTTGATACTCGTATTAGCAACTCCACCCCCTTCCTCATTGCCATTGTAACCCGATGTAAAAAAATACTTATAAGGAAACAGTCCATGCGGAGTTTCCAAAAACTTATTGGCTATCGCTCTGCTCACCGTTGTCTCATGCATCTTTAGGTGCTCTGCCAATTCGTTCATTGTAAACGGATGCAACTCAACAACCCCTTTCTCAAAAAAATCATGCTGAAATTTCAATATCCCTTGAGTTACACGCTCCAAAGTCTTTTGACGCTGCTCAATCGCATTCAATATAAACTTTCCCGAATGCATCTTTTCCTTAATATACTCCGCTTCCTTCACACTAAGACGACCTTTAGCAATAAGATCTTTGTAAGTCTTACTCAATCTGAGCCTAGGAATGTACTCATTATTCAGGCTTACGACCCAATTATCTCCGACTTTCTCAATTTTGGCATCTGCTACAACCGCCCGATTACTATCTTCTTTAAACCGCCGCCCAGGTGCCGGATCGAGCATCGCAATCTCTTTCAAGACCTCCTGTACCTCATCCATTGAAAGCCCAAGCTTCTGACTAAGCTCTGGGATCCTTCTTCTCAGTAAAAGAGGATAATGATCTTTAATAATATTTGCAGCCATCGATTCTCCGTGCCCTGCTGCCTTAAGCTGCACTAAAAGACACTCCTGAACATCCTTAGACCCTATTCCTATGGGATCCAGATACTTAAGAACTTCCAAAGCTTTTGAAAGCGTCCTTACAGGTAATCCCGATAATGCTGAAATCTCCGATAAAGTCGAAGTCAAAAAGCCTCTATCATCCAAACTCCCAAGCAAAAACTCCATCGCTCTAAGCTCATCTTTCATACACTCCGAGAGTTTGGCCTGCTCCATGATACTCTCCTGCAAAGACTTGTCCGCGGTCACAGAATCTAAAAAATACTGACGTCTCTCTCCTTCCTCCGCAGTATACTGTCCTATAACTCCTTGACTATCAAAGTCCCCACGCCAATCCTCATCTATCTTCTGAATCGTATGATTTTCTTTCAAAAACTCTTCATCCTCATTCCCTATTACTCCCTCTCCCTCCTCACTCATTGGAAGCTCTTCTAAAACAGGATTTGACTGCAGTTCCCCCAAAATCACGTCGCGAAGCTCCAACGCAGATACCTGTAGAATTTCTAATGATTGCCTAAGCTGAGGCGTAAAAATCTGCGTCTGCGCTTGCTTTTGAACCTGATGAAATTCCTGTGAATACATTGTTTTTAATCTAATGTCAACCGCCTCGTCTGTACAGCCTCCTGCCACCGCTGAACAACCGTCACGTCATCACTACCAAACAAATCTCTTATATATTTTCCCAATTTCTCATTTGTCGGCCCATATCCCCCCCCATACAAGTACAACTCAAGGTCCGTAAGCAACTCCCCAGCCGTCTGGTAACGCTCATCTCTTGAACCTTGAAGAGTCTTATAAAGGATCTCATTAAGTTTGCCATCAATGCGCTCATTCAATTTTGTGAAATCAGGAATCTTACCGTGAACAATATTCCTGCGCGTCTCTTTCAAAGTCTTAGCCTCAAAAATATTGTAGCCCAATACTAATTCCGAAAGCAAAATTCCGCAAGAAAAAATATCGGCCCGCGCATCCGTAATTTGCTTCAATGCCTGTTCTGGCGACAAATACTCATCTTTACCAGCAATGACATCTCCTTCTTTATTGTACATAAGGTCCCTAGCCTTCGCTATCCCAAAATCTATCAACTTCACATCCCCCTCAAATGCTAACATTATATTTCTCGGACTTACATCTCTATGTACAATATTCAAAAGTTCGCCATTTTTATCCCTCTTTTTATGCGCATAACTCAAACCTCGACAAACCCTAGAAATTAAAAACACTGCAAGATCCACCGGTATCATTTCCTTAATCTCCAGATGCCTTATCATGAAATCTTCAAGATTTATCCCGTTAACATACTCCATCACCATATAATACTGAAGATCCTTCTGGCCAAGATGATAAATCTGAACAATATTCGTATGTATCAAATCTGCAACCAACTTCGCTTCTCCTATAAAATTAGTTCGAAATTGAGGCACAGCCGAATATTTCTCCAAAATCAACTTAATTGCCACCACCTTCTCAAACCCATCCGTCCCCTTCTGCCTAGCCTCATAAATTGCCCCCATTCCCCCCTCCGCTATCACACGAACAAGCTCATACTCAATCTGATCTAAAATTATTTTAATAGAATCCATTTCCTAATTTCATCGTATATTTCAAAACTTAACCCATCAACTACAATATACATCCATTAACCAACTATCCCAATTTTTATCACTAAAATTATTTGACTATTTAACAATTCA